>Ga0181343_1000517_pt1 | contig 16845 bp, 20 predicted proteins | sample Su13VDMLBSD_FD_130110 | JGI IMG/M metagenome (GOLD analysis project Ga0181343, IMG submission 130110) | Freshwater viral communities from Lake Michigan, USA - Su13.VD.MLB.S.D | ecosystem: Environmental > Aquatic > Freshwater > Lake | place: USA: Michigan | collected 2013-07-15 | reverse complement strand
TATTAACGAGAAGAGAGCCGGACGTCCAGCCGTACAGCGTATCGAATCCGAGGGTATCGGGTGTACTGCTCCTGGCAGTATTACGTCGACCAAACAAGGTATCATGTTTGCCAATGAGTCCGGCATCTATGTACTCCGGCGTAATAACCAAGTGGAGTACATTGGGCTTCCGATGGAACGTCAGTGGCTGAATAGGGTCAATAGAGACCTATTGGACCTCATCCAAGGCCATCATTTCACTATTGGCCGTAAATATAAGCTATCGGTTCCTGTAGGTGAAAGTCTGGAAAACTCCGATGTATTCGTGTATGACCACACAAATGAAGGGACCGACCGACCGGGCACATGGACTAGGTATGATAATCACCCAGCTACCGGCTGGTGTAACCTAGATAAGGATGCATTCTTCTCTTCCTCCACTGGACGCCTATTCATTATCAGACGTGCTGGTGATACCTCTGATTTCCAGGACGACCACTCTGGGTATACATTCCGCCTACAGCTTCGTGCCAATGACTTCGGTAATGCATCTATACGAAAAGTACTAGACTCTTTCATTATTAACTACAGGACTGATGTACCCGCTAGCGTCTCTGTGTCGACGGCTATTGACACGTCTCAGGAATATACTCCGGTAACGGGCGCACAAGTCGTAGTGCCGGGCACAAACCTTCCGGGGACAAGCCCGACTCCCCAGGATGTCCTATATGTACGCCATAATACGTCCAGAAGGCGGGGTGTTAGTCTATCCGTACAGATAGAGAATTCCCAGCGATTAGAGGGAGTTGAAGTAGCCGGTGTGGAATATCGTGTCGCTGCCGTAGGGACTGGTGGTATACTTGAAGCATCCCAGACACAGGACCCGTAGCCTCATGCTTGACATGTTTAGATTCTCGTGGCAAGATGAGGCGGTCCGCCGGTCGGGTGCATATCCAGTAACAAGACCTGTAACAGGTCCTGTAACACAGCTAGTAACAGGTCCTGTAACAGGACCAGTATCAGGTCCAGTAACCGGACCAGTAACAGGCATGCTATGGCTAGTCTACTAGATACAGTCTCGAAGCGACTTGTCCGAAAGGACGGTAAGCTCGTCGAGGAAGCTACACCCGTGAGCCAGCTTGCAGGGCAGCAAGGGCTCACCGCCCCGCCCCTGACTCCTCAGGGCGTGTTATCGCTTGGTGGTAACGCCAATCAGGCGAAGATGGCAGGGACCCCGAATCAGAAGCAGTCCGCACTTCGCCAGTCTACCGACCAGGTCAATACCATCCAGGAAGCCGAGGCCGATAAGCGCTACCGGGCATCTCTGAGTGCAGCAGAACAACAGAAGAAACAACAAGCCGAGGGCCTCACTCAGGTACTCGGGGAGTCGAAGTCAAAGGCTCAGGATCTAATTAATAAGCAGATCCAGGCCCTGGTACCGCCCTCTCCTGCAGCTACTACGGCCCCACAACTAGCAACTGCCGGTCTCGTGATAGCAGCAGACCCAACTAAACAGGCCAGCGTAGATTCGGCTTTCCAGGCCGTTACGTCACTAATTGCGAGCGGTGCCGACCCGAAGGGTATCCAGGTCCAACAGGCGTTGCTTGATCTGGCGTCTGTAGCCGGAATGACTGCAGATGATGTAGATCAATTAGCCGCTAAGGCACAGGAATCCGTAGGAAAGCAGGTTCTGGAACAGGCCGGTACTGCCGTAGCCTCCCAGCTAGCGGATGCGTCCCAAGTGGGAGTTGCTGCCCTACTACCGGAGGTAGGATCGAGCGTATCCGAGCTGGCCCAACTTCTGGGTATCCCCGAGGACCAGGTGGCCTCCATGTCCATTAGCGACCTCGATGCCGCTGTCGAGGCTGTCACTAGGCAGGGAGAGGAACTGAGTGCCGCCGAGACACAGGCCGCATCTCAGAGTGCCCTTCTGGGGGCCGCAGAGCGGGCTGCAATGCGTGAACGTGGCCGGGAGCTATCTACCAGCGGGTCAGCAGCTATCGACGAACAGCTTAACGATTTGAGCCGTTCTATGGAGAATGCGGACACCGTCTCTCTCGGAGGCCAGTCCTATACCATCGAGCAGTTACTAGACGACGACACCATCAGTAAGGTGATCACGGACTACCTGACTAATCCGGATAGCGAGTCTTCAAAAGCACTGGCGGCTGATCCGAATGCAGCCGGATTACTGGGGTTCGTTAATAAATATCGAGATGTACTACAGTCCGCCGCTACCTCCATGGCTACGGCTGCTACCGAACAGCAGGCTATTAGTAAGGAGAATGCGGAACTTGGGACATTCGGGGATATCGAACTCCCTGACGAACTAATGACGGCGATCTACGGGGACTCATGGGGGAAGCCGAGCGCATCTAGGCTCGGCCAGAAGGGGGTAGTACAGGCTATTGGAGGCCTCCCGAAGAAGATACAATCCGAAGTTGCCTCTGTTATTTCTTCTGCTGTGACAAGAGGAGTACTAGATCCCGCTGATATTGCTGAATTAAATAATAAGGAATTATCTAAGCTATTCCTAGATAAGAAGGGGAATCTCCTGCCAGAGGGTAGTAGATTAATTGATAGCCTACTCAACCCGCCTATCTCCATGGGTGATGTCGATCGTGCATATAAAGCAGGAAAGGGCGGGATAGACTCTCTTATTGACATGTACTTCAAGGATCTTCCGGGCGGAGGGGGACGAGCCGGCCTTGAATCTCTAGTTACTGGAGCCGCTGCAAATAGGGCTGCTGGATATAAGACAGATAAACAAACCAGTAGATTACTGGATATAGTAGACAAGGACAAAGACGGAAGGCTAGATAAGGGGTACGAGAAATCACTATATGAGTCCATAAAAAGCCAGGTCATTTCTGCCGATTCTATTTCAGAGATATTATCAGGGGCAACCCCCCCATCCCCCGTATCTATGGGTGGATCTTCCGGATCCTCTAGGACACCCGCATTAGATACAATCTATCGGAGAATCGGTGAACCGAAACCGGGTGAGTCTACAATTTCCCTTCTCACTCGTGTTACCCAGAACCTGCCTGAGATATCGTGGGGTAGTCCAGTAGATCCTACCTATATTGAGTTCCTAGAGGCAAGTCTCTCTATTCCCGTAATCAAGTCGGCCGGAGTAAATGTTCCACAGCATTATGAACTACAGCAAATCCTTAGAAAGAGACTTGCTGAGCAGTTAGTGGCAGCAGAAGAAGCAGGTGGAGATAAGGCCCCATCTTGGGCCCAGGACCTAATTGACTCTCCAAAAGAAAAAGCAGATAAGCAACGTAAGGAAGAGGAAGCAAAACAACAGGAAGCTGCGGCCAAGAAGCAAGAAGAGTCTGAAGGGATTGGCCTGGAAAGGGACTTTGGAGTAACAGGTAAGCCTTCTCAACAAGGTAGGGACAGGGCTAGTAAGATCATAGCAGAAGTACGTAAGGATCGGAAAAAACTAGAATACTATAAGAAGTGGCCTAATGTATACAAGGCAATTGTATCTGCATTGACATGGGGTTGATATGATGATAAAAATATACAAGAATATCAATAGTGGAGAACGTAGATGCCCAGCCTGCTCGACGTAGTCCAACAGAACATGACACAGCCAGTGTCTGCTCCATTAGAGGACCAGACACAAAAGGCACGTAAACTGCTGGCCGCTAGGTCCGGTAAGTCAACCGCAGGTCTGGGAGCCGAATCCTCTATTGCGGAGCAAGCTGCCGTCGAGCAGACAGGACAGGGACTAGTTGACGTTCAGAGGCAGGGACAGCTCGGAGCCCTGGAGCTGACAGCCAAACAGCAGTCAACGCAAGCCGGGGAGCAGCAGAGTCGAGCAGAACTGGACCTGAAGCGCCGCCAGATAGAGCAGGCCGCCTCTCGACAGAAACAACAGATCCTGATGCAACTCGGACAGGAACGCCAGAAGTTGACTCAGGACCAGAAACTAGCTAGAGCAGAGCAGTTGGCTCATGTAATGAGACTGGAAGATAAAAAATACACAGATAAACTAGAAATGAAGGCAAAGCTAGAGAATCTCTCTAATAGCCTGAAATTCCGTGAGGCCCAGCAAAAGGCAATATTTGGATCAAACCTGGAGCTACTTAAGCAGCAACTGGGATACGCAGATCTACTTGCAGCATCGGAACGTGACTTTACGGAAAGAATGGCAGATATCGACCTAAATTTTGCATTAGAAGTAATGGACAATCAGATGGCCGATGAGAGGGAAGCAGCTAAAATTAATGCAGCATCTGGAATTGTTTCATCTTCCGTAAATGCGTATGATAAATATCAGGATAAGAAGAAGACGTAATGGCCGTTCCAATTAGCCCGCAATTAAATGCGATAGCCGGGTCTATGCCGGTAGCTAATAAGCGGAGGCAAGCACAGCAACAGGCTGCCGCTGACTTCCAGCTACAGCAGGCCGTGGCGAAGGTACCACCACAAGCCGCTACTCCACAGGTAGCAGCCCAGCTTGGTGGGGCGGTGGCCCAGAACAGGGGGACCCAGGCTGTGCAGCAGGCCCAGCAGGGACTGGCAACAACGCAGGCAGTAGGGGGAGCTGCACTCCAGCAACAGGCTGCCAACGTAGAGCAGAAGATTAATGACCTGAGGATGGGCCAGGCAAATACCCAACTCAATGCAGAAGCTGCCCTTGATTCTCTCGATGCTAATGCGAAGCGAGAGATGTTCGATTCCCGTATGCAATTCCAGAAGGACCAGGCTGGACGTGAATTCATGAATGATAGACAACTGGCCGACTACGCTATTTCACACACGAAAGATGCACAACAGTTAGATGCATATATGAGACAAGAAGAAATGGCATCAGATATGAAGATGCAATTACTCGAAGCCGCACAAAAGAAAATAGAACAAGAAATAGAATTTATTAATCGTCGAGGTAATCAGGAGAAAGACCAGGCAATGAAAGAGAGATTATCTGGATATATAGCCGCAGCTAAGGCCGCCAAGGAAAGAGAGGCCTCTAGGAAAAGAGCACGGATGGCCAGGTGGCGTGCAGGTGGCACTGTAGTTGGAGCCGTGGTTGGAGCTATCATCGGAGGCGGAGGAACATTCGGAACAGGGTCGGGTTACGGGGCAGTCGCCGGGGCTAGTGTTGGTGGGAACGTAGGCGAGGCAGCAGGATCCCAGGTGGAAGGATAATATGAACCTAGTTAAGTCATCGGGCGCACTAGCGCTTGCGCAGAAACTTGCACGTAAGCTCGGGCACGAGTCGCCGGAAGCGGCACGTAGGGCAATTGGAGACTCGGCATTCGAGTCCAAACTAGCAGCTGAGCAGAAACTTCTGGAAGGTCCCGTAATCGACGTAGAAGCGGGTGTTCCGCTATCGGAGCGTGTCCGAAAGAGAATGGAAGGACCGGAAGCCGATCGCCTCGACGAGCCCGACCTGGATCAGGGTGTCCCGGATCTCCCTGATGTTCGCCTCCCAGGCGGTAAGAAGGCAGGTGCCGCCGCAGGGTTGGCGGGCGCAGTCGGAGCATCGGAACTATTCCGTCGAACGTACCCAGAAACAGCAGATGCAGCTAGCCCAGAAACACCAAGGCCCACTGACACAGATGGTGTTCAGCGGGCTCAGGCTGGTGTTACCCAGGAGGGGGGAGGTGCAACAGGACCCTCGGCGGAGTCTGATAGCACCATCTCCAACATAATGGGAGCAGATAGAAAAGTCAAGCGTGCATACGTAAGCCCCCGTGAAGTAAGCGATAAGTCCCTACGTGACGCTCTGACGCAGTACGAGAAGGCCTCGTCCGAACTGAAACAGGAAGCTATCGATACTACTGACATTGATTCAGAACTAGCAGAAGCCCGGAAACTAATGCAGACTCGCTCGGATCGCCGAGACATGCTGCAACTAGTCGAACTCATCTCTGGTGGCCTAGCTAATCTCGCAGCTGCCCGGTACTCCGAGAAGACTGGCCGAAGCATCCAGGACCGCATCAACCAGAATCGCATTGACTGGGCCGGTAAGGGTCAGGAGTCACGGGAGGAGTACAAGCTTACTCGTGATGAGTTGAATGAACGTGCAAGGAGCCGCCGTGAGAAAGCACGGGATGAGTATGCGGTATCGAAGGATAGATTGACTGGACTCCGTGAGAAGGTTGGGGTTGAGGGGGACCTATACAAGCAGGGACTCAGTCGTGCGGAATTCGAGGCGAGACAAAGACAGGCGGCTGAGCAGGCCGCTATCGATGCAGAGGAAGCTTCATTCCGGGATGCCGCCAGAGATACTAGGTCGGATAAGAAGGATACGGATAGAACAGCAGGGGAAGTACGCCAGGCAGCTGCAAGGGAACTACAGTCGGCTACGGATGAGGAAAAGCAACTAACCAGATTGTCTACCGCACTGGCCGATAAGAAGAAGGCATCCAAGTTAGACCTAACTGCATATGATGTTCCGGAGGAACTACGGGCAGAGGCTACAGAAGAGGCAGCCGGGGATAAGTGGTTTGGTAGTCCGTCTGAGGAGGAGGTCAATGAGAAGCTCCGTCCTAAGCTCCTAACTCACATCAATACATTGAAGAAGGAAGCCGAGGCACGTAAGCGCCAGGCACAGAAAGACCTGAGGTATGGCCTGCCTGCAGCGGACGAGGCGTCACGTGGACAGCAGCCCCCAACCCGTGTTATCGTACATAAGGCCACTGGAGCCACTCAGCCATACTCCGATGATCTCTGGAAAGAGATTCAGGGAAGCCCGAAGGCCAGTGAGTTCTCGGTCGGCAATCGATAATCCACCGGAACCCAGTATAACCTATGTCCGATCCCTTCTCACAATTCAAGAACGCCAATAAGCCCGACACAGATGCCGATCCATTTGCTGAGTTCGAATCAGCCAGCAAGCGTGATACGGCACCCCCCAAGTCGAAGGTGGAGGCAGGGAGTCCGGTAGATCCGTTCGCCGAATTCTCTGCTTCTGCCTCGACCCCAGAAGGTACATCGTATCGGGACGTGGAGGCGGAAATTGAGGATAGGTCGGCCTTCGATAAGCCCGTGCTCGGGGCGGAGTATACTAGCCCTGATGAGATTCGTGCGATTGCGGATAAGTTCGGAGTCAATACCGAATGGCTTATGGAACGTGCTCCTTATTTCGGGGCCCGTATAGAAGGCAGTTCATTTGCCTCTCCCGAGGAACTGAAGCGGGCAGCCGGGGGCCTCGGATCTACGTTCCTCCTCAACCTCCCGCAGAAAGCCTACAAGGGCCTAGCTGCAACTCCTAATCAGGAGCGTGCGCTCGATGCCGTCCAGGAGCTGGCAGCAGGCCGGAGGTCATATGTACAAGTGGCCGGCGAGGTAGCAGCTCCGGGCGGTACTGTTGCAAAGGAAGCGGGACTAGCAGCGAAGGCCGCATCCGGCGCTACGTTCGGGGCACTAGGTGGACTCGGTGCGTCGTCCCAGGGAGAAGAGAAGGAATCGCTAGTAGCAGGGGCCACGCTCGGCGGGGTACTCGGCGGAGCCCTGCATGGTGTCGAGAAGATCCTGGGGAGAGGACGAGGCAGGCAGGCAGCCGTATCAGGTGCCGCCGGCCGGACGCTCGATGTCCAGGAACAGATTGTTGATTCCGTCGCCAAGCGTGGAGGCATAGACTTCGAGGCCGGAGTACGCAAGGCCGTGAAGGAGAGGGAGGCAGCGGACGATCTGATTGCCTCGTATGTATTCAGTAGGGACCAGTCGCTGGGACAGGAAGCTGCCTCGACTATTGCACGTACCTACCAGCCAACGGCACTAGCTGACCTAGTAGATCCCTCGACGGAGGTTGGAAGTTCGTTCCTAGGTAAGCTCAGGAAATCCAATCCCTCCGTTACGCCGGATGAGGTCCAGAAGGCTGCCGAGCGTTACGTATCCGATCGGGTGATCCAGGAGGCTACGGCCGATCTGGCCCAGGACGTATTCAAGCGATCGATCCCGAAGAGTGACGACCCGCTAGCTATGCTCCGGAAATGGAGCGGACTCTCGGAGTCCAGCGGACAGGGCGTGCAGTATGCCCAGGAGCGCCTCAAGGCTCTCCAGAATCTCCGCACCGCCCAGCAGTACCTAGTAGCGAACTCCGTACAAGATACAGCAGGGTTGCCATTCTCACAGCGGGCATTGGACTTCCTATCTGATGGCCAGTATGTATTCAGGGACATGGACGAGAAGTTCAAGGGCCTTGGGGCAGAAGCCGCACACAAGAAGATACTGAGGGGCCTCAACCGCATGTCCTTTCCGAGAGAGGAGATGCGGGGCCAGCTGCGTGATATATTCAGGGGGCTGAAGAAATCAGGAGCCGACAAGAAGGCCATTAATGGGCGTGATATCATTGAGCAGGTGGAGAGGGGTAGCCGGAGTCCGGAAGTAGATCGGGTGTACTCGAAGTTCGAGACGTTCTTCTCGGAGAACCTCCGACGCCTGAACGAGCTAGCGGAGAAGGAGGGACTTCCGCCACTTCTGATCAAGCCCCGCCCGAACTACGTTCCAGCCCAGCTCCGTGATACCAGCGAACTCCGGGACGTAATGAGCGATAGGATCAGCAGTATTCTGTCCGATGCCAGTACAGCAGTCGGACGTCGCCTATCTGATCTATCCGAGGTACCAGACGACGTACTCAGGCAGGTGGTGCGAGCTACTCCAGAGCACTCCGATACCCTCAAGTTCCTGCATGTACTCAGTGGCGATTTGGGCAACCGGCCATTCGAGTTATCTAATTCATACAAGCAGGTGTTTGTGAACCCGGATGGGAGACAACGCCTGGAGACCGTCGCCCGGGCAGCGCTAGAGCGAGAGGACCTCATCCCCATGTGGGCCCGTGAGACGAACCTCTACAAGCTTGCGGACAAGTGGTCAACAAACTCGCTGCGGCACCTGTATCTCCGCCGTGGTATCGATGACATGCGTAATGTTGTCGGGATGCTCCGGACATTGCGGGCCGACGGGAAGGCGGACTACGCCGAGCGTCTCCTCGCCGATATCATGGGCACAAGGAAGGGAACCGCCGCTGAATACTTCAGTCGCTCCCAGGATAAGTACCACGCCTGGATAGACAAGAAAGTGAGAGGCGCTCCCGAGGGGAGTCCGAAGCGCCTGGCCCTCGAAACAGCGAAGGCAATCCCGACCATGCTTCAGGACATGACAAAGCAGGTGTATCCGAACATGCTGGGTGCCCTCAACCCACGTACTCTCCTAATGAACATGACGCAGACGGTTACTAAGACCATGCCGGAACTGGGTCCAGTATACGGACCACTGACCGTATTCCGGGGAGCAGCCCGGATTGGTGGCATCAAGGGTTTGAAGAGTACAATCGAGCGCATGGAAGCAATGGGATTGGCCCCGGCTGAGTTCGTTGGTGGATCCCTCGACTACCTCGCCGACGGTATTACTAGGTCGTCCGGGATACAGGCGGTATCTGGTGCCCTCCGGAAATCTGCCGAACTCGGAATGAAGCCCTACCAGATGGCCGAAACCGTTAACCGTGCGATAGCCTTCGGCACATCCGAGATGATGACGGCTGATTTATTCGCCGGGTCGAAGGCAGCCCAGAAGGCCCTGAGGGGACTGCCTACGTCAGTTAGACGTGCGGTAGAGCGTGCAGTTACGGCGGGAGACCAGACGACCGCACTGCGTGAGCTATCTACCCATCTCGTAAATAACACCCAATATCAATATAATAGAGCAGCGATGTCGGAGTACGGCCGGACAATGGGCCCGCTGTTCTCTACGTTCTCCAAGTGGCCTACGGCTACTCTAGGACAGGCTGTCGAGGCCTACCGGACGAAGGGGGCTGTCGGAGGTTCGGTTGACGTAGCCCAGAAGCTCGTGGCCCCGTGGGTCCTGCTGCAGGGCGCCGACTACCTACTCGGAGAAGGATCCGATGAGGGCCTAAGTGATCGGCAGAAGAAGCTCTTCGGGGGTAGCGGGCTATCGCAGGCCGCTCCTATCGGTAACCTAGGTGCAATTGCCCGGGGTGACTTCTTCACTCCTCCCGTAATTGACACCGCAGCTAGGGTGTTTCTGGATCCCGCCAATGCGAAGGACTCCGAGGACAGGGCTAATAAGTTCCGGAAGGCCTTCTCTAATGGCGTCTATCAGTTTGCCCCGGGCGGCATAGGCGGGTGGGTTCGTCTAGTTACGGACGATGTAGCCACGTTGATTACGGGAGAGAGGCCGGAAGGATCCGACTTCTTCGAGAGAACCGCAGAGGGATGGAAGGCCCTGGATTAATTGGAATCATATATGCTACGTAAGATATTAACATGCAGAAGAAGTGTACTTGCCCTAACGGGTATGGTATGCTGCCTTACCATTACATTAGCTACTGGAGTTGATACCTCCGGTTCTATTGCCCTGATCGTTACGTCGGTAGCCGGAGCTAATGCTACTCAGGCCATATTCTCAACTAAACAGCCCATACCGAATGGGAAGGAATCCGAATAATGCCATCGCTATTACTGAACTGGAGACTATGGGCATGTCTACTGCTGGTGGCAGTAGGCGGAGTGGCCGGGTGGAAATTAAAGCCCGTCCCATCTCCAGTAGTCCAGACGGTAGATGTCGAGAAGGTTGTAACTAGGACTGTGGTTGTAGAGAAACGGCCAGACGGTACAGTAACGGAAACCACTACGGACTCCACGTCTGAGTCGAAGTCCAACTCTACTATTCCAGCACGTCCATCTCTGCCTATATATTCGGTAGCAGCGACAGCAAGTATGCTGCTCTCGGATCCTTCCAGGAAGCCGGACATTAGTATAATGGCGTACAGGCGGTTCGGGGACACGAATGCCTGGGGCGGGGTTGGTTACTCTCAGTACAATAAGGCCGTATTAATTGGCGTGAGGGTGGACTTCTAATATGCCACTGAAAACAGGATCAAGTAACAAGACCATTAGTAGTAATATAGCTAAGCTAATACGGGAAGGGTACCCGAAGAAACAGGCTGCAGCTATTGCATACGACAAAGCGGAGAAGAAGAAAAATGGCTGATATGATGTCGGATACCGAGAAGAGGAAACAAACCCGTAGGGTTCTCGATAAGATGAGAGCCCGGGGCGTTCCGCCTAGGCGTGTAGATGAGTGGACTGGAGAGGAGATGCCTCAGGAAGAGGCAGAGTCTCAACTCGATTTTGAGGAGCAGGAAGGATCCAGAGTGGCACAGGGAGTCATGAACAGGTTGTCTCCAATGCAGGCCTCTGCTATTGAACTATCCGAAGGGCCTAGGCGTGGCCCGACTGGAGTCGGGAACACCGAGAATCCAGGTATGGTCCCATACTCTCCAGAGGAATATAAGAGAAGAAAGAAGTTTACTCCGCCCCGTCAGAAGTAGACTGCTTCATTAATCTCAGTATCTTCCAGAGTCTATCCCCTAGTTTCTGTATCTCATCATGCTGTATCAATACCATGTCCACGAGCTTCAGGACATCGGCCTCAAGCTCATGTAGTCGGGATTCTGTTCCGATTACGTCCAGCCGGTGGGACTGGAGTGCTCTCTTCCTTATGTCCGACAGGCTTACGATGTCCGCCTTTTTCTGCTTCTTGTCTAATTCGCTCATATAGAAGAATGACCCCCTCGATACGACCGGATGCGGTCTGTTTATCTGCCTCTAGTTCACTTAGTAAGTGCTCTGCTGCTTTCTTAATATCCATAACGGACTCCTACGAAACGAGATAGAGCCTGGCTAGGTACGATAGGCTGTTGATATTTGTATCCTTCCAGAACTTCATTGGTATAAGTACGTCCTGAGATACAGGCTGGAGTACGTGGTCCCTGGGGTTCTTCTCGAAGTCGAATAGTAGCATGGATGGGCCTGAGGCTACCTGGAGTAGTTCGGGGTTTGGTACCACCAGTACCTTGTATTGGGATGCAGGAGCAACAGTGCAGGGGGCCTGCAGTTCTACCATCTGATTCCGCATTATCTTCTCCTCAACGGTCTCTCCCTTATCTGTAGTAACCTTCAGTAGTCCTACTTCCACATAGGTGTAGTCTGGGGCCATGCGGAAGGTATAGCCGTCATGCATCCGAAGGCCCATAAATGCACCAGCTCGGTTTCCTCTGAGGAGGTTCGGGAAGGTAACTCCGCTCATTATGTGTTCTCCTAATCTCAGTTGATTACCACGTCACAGTCATATCATTATGAATCGTAAATGTACAGCCTGTTCCGTCTGTGGTTGTGTAATTTCCTGGACCAATGATAGTCAGGAATTCGAGAGCACCTGAGGAGAAGTGAGCCACGAGTTGGTTATTGGCCAGCCTCAGTAGAATCTCATCGAACTGGGATTCGTCTCCACAGGGATCCACCATCTCCGTTACTGTGTAGGGAGTAGGCGGGGCATCGAGGCCATCTGTACCATTCAAGCCGTCGGCTCCATTAGTGCCATTGATTCCATCCACCCCGTTGGTTCCGTTGGTTCCATTTATTCCGTCAATCCCATCTCGGCCATCCAGACCGTCCCGGCCATTAACCCCATTAGTACCATCAATACCATTAGTGCCATTCGTTCCATTGATACCATCGACGCCGGGTGCTCCATCCAGGACGATAGCGGACGTACCGTCTGCACACGAGATGATTGCTCCTCCTACTGCCGCAGTCACAGTACACCCTGTACCTGGGATGCCTGGCTTTCCTGCCTCCCCGTCCTCTCCGTCCTTGCCGGCGGGTCCTGGCGGGCCGGCCGGGCCTGGCTGTGGCTCTCCCGACACACTACATCCATTAAAGCAGTCCGATTCCCTCCACTCCTTATATCCACATCCAGTAATGAGAAGAGATAGCAGAAGCAGGTTAGTCCGCATCACTCTCTCCATTTGTGCTTGTGGCTTCTTCCGTGGCTGGATCTAGTCCCGTAACCTTTCGAAGTTCCATGATATTCTGGTCCACCGTAATAGTAAACATTTTATTTACTTTCACAATACCCGTGATGGCATCAGCTACCTGGTTCATTGTGCTCCTGAACTCCTGTGTCAGCTTATCCAGATCGGCCTGGAGTACTGCAACTTTCTGGGCTAGTAGTTGCACTCGGTCGAATTCACTCATTGTCCCTTCTCCTTCTTAATGTAGGATTTACCTGCAGACTTCTGTCGTTTACTAATTTCCTTGTCAATATCCCCACGCTTATCATGTGGCAGGTTCGCACGCTCTACCTTGAGCTTAGAGGCTTCCTTCAGGTCAGCCCAGGCCGGACCTCTATTATAACCGGATTGGTGACTAGCCCTTAGTACCATAGGAGCACTAAGCATTCTAGTGCATTTCTCATAGCCACACTCCGGGCATGTATGTTCCTTATCTACGTCAGCCGTCCGGACTAGTAAGTCCGATACTGTCCCGCACTGGCTACATTCAATATCTAGTGTACGCCATCCACTCATGGTGTCTTTCTCATTTGTTTGGTAATTTCAGCCCAGACCTGCTCCCCAATGGTCTATATAAGAGCTGTATATCAATTAGTTTCTGCATCTTCTCTAGCATTATTACTACTCCGGATTTGCCTATATACTTGCTTCCAGATAGAACCCCAGATTGGGTCACGTACCCCATCTCGTACCTGGTTCGTTACTGGACCCAACACTTGACCTAGTGCTTCGGTCCAGATCTGCCTTGTAGCCTGATCACCAATTATCTCCCAAACCTGACGTAGAGCTATACTTCCTGTCTTATATCTAACGGGCTTCTGCATTAATATTCTCCCAGACCTGATCCATCACCGGATTTTTAGTCTGACCCCAGACCTGATCCAAGACCTGACTCTCGGCCTGACCCCGGACCTGGTAGCTAACTAGCTTCTATACTTCCGGCTTACCTGCCATTGCTAGTCCTCCGGAGTTGCATGCGGACCTGAACCTCGACCTGACCCAAGACCTGATCCGAGGCCTGATCCAAGACCTGACTCTCGGCCTGACCCCGGACCTGATCCTCGATCTGATTCCAGACCTGCCAGTTGATTTGAACAGTGACCAGACAATAGACCCGATCTACGAGCCGATCACTGATCCGGCTATATATTAGTTTCTGCATTAGTCCTCCCTCCCCCTAGGTACCGGATCGACTGCCCTGTCATCTAGGTCCTGTCTGTATCTATTCATCCAGAGTAGGAATACCACACAACATCCGGCATGTGCCAGATGGGATAGGCCTGATTCCGGATCCCTATCCTCCCCACGCAGGAAGGCACACAAGTGCCTGAATGTTGCACCAAGCAGTCTGGAGTATGCAATTCCTTTCTGCCAGTTATGTGCCTGGTACTTATTTGCTCCGAATGTGAGAACAGCCGCAATCTCCTCTAGGGCTACTGCAGGTAAAAGTTCCATTCGGGGCTTCCCGGAATCATATTTCAGACCTCCAGCAGGTGTTACTGCTCCTCCTGTTTCTCCGGACTGGGCGTCTCCCGATTGGGTAGTTGCTGAGAACGGAGCCCGTACCAAGCCAGTACGGCCAGATACACCAGTAGGCTCCCAGGTATTAACAAGACCGCCAAGCTCATTCCTATTTTCTTTCCAGTTGTCCATGCCCCATTCCTCCCTTGGATAGTCATCTCGTAATGGCCTCACTGAACCACCTAGGTATTAGGTGGCTGGCTGAAGATAGCAGCTTCTCTACTGATCCGTCAACAATATATGTTGTACCGAAGTCTTCCTCATGTCGGCTAATGCGTCCGCATGCCTGAATCAGATCACGTAATGTCTGCCATCTGTACCAGTCCGGGTCATTCTCTGCCTTATACCTAATGGCAGGATCCCCCAATGATTTCCACGGCACCTTAGCTACCACCTGCCAGCGGCCTAGGTCATCAGGTAAGTCGATTCCCTCATACATTCCGCAGGCCACAAGAACACGAGCATCGGATGTAGGAGAGTTTCTGAATCTCTCATATACTTCTCTCTTATTGTCACGAGTATGGAATAGGAACCTGTCTCCCAGGAGCGGCTGCAACTTCTCGGCCAGAGAGTAGGTTGCATGCACTACGCCCTTCTCTCCTGCATGGTATTCGGAGATATTGAGAATCTCAGATGCTAATTTCGGTACCTGTCTATCTACATCTCCATGACTCAGGTATACGGCAGGGACAATCTGCACAGGCCTGCGCTCTACTGGAATTGGGTGAGAGGCCTGTAGGTACGCAATCCTCTTTCCGCTGAGGCCGAGTTCTGCCGTATCTACAGCGCCAATAGTGGCCGACAATAGTATGAGTTTATTGACGGAGGACGGATCCTGGGCCCCTCTTCCTAGGCCCGGCCAATAAATCTGTGCTCCCTCCCTAATATCAACAGGATAGAGCTTGATGCAGCGGCGCTCTTCTGGTTGACCCCTGATTGTCCCCTTCCCATTGAACTCCTCCACTCCCATACTTACAACATGAGTTGGAGCTAGGGCCGTGAGGGCCGCATACAGATGCTCGATCTTCTTGTGTTTTCTCTGTCGTGGTGGGAGTTTCTCGATAGCCGGAAGTATCTGGCCTACTTCCAGTACGGAGCGCATAGTCGGGTAGTCGTGGATCCAGATGCGCTCGGCTAGTCGGTCCTGGACCGTATGTGCTAGGTTATGTGCCTCATCTACAATGAGGGTATTACGTTCTAGTCGATGGGCCAGATATGTATGGTAGTTATATACTCCAGGTCCCCGGCGGTACTTCGCCGTAGCCAGTGCTGAGGCGCAGTGGCATCCTTTACAGAATCCTTTCTTGCGGCTCCGGGTAGCTGCACAGGATTGCTGCCAGTCCTCGCAGTAGTAGGAATCAAGACGAGCCAGTGTGGGAGTATCAGGAAACTCCTGTAGGAACTGATCAACTAACATATTGGAGGGAGTCAGGAGACTGCTGCTATGTTTCCATCCTAATAGGGTACGGGCTACAGCAGACTTACCGAATGCAGTGGGGGCAATAATACAGAATACATCATACTGGTTCCAGATCTTCTCCAGAGCCAGGAGTAGTTCACGTTGTCCGTCTCTCGGGGTCTTGTATGGGAAGTAACGAAGGATAGTAGATGGGACTTGTGTATTATGTACCTGGCTCATTCACTCCCCCCTCCAGTGTATACCAGACTCAATATCTGGATTACCAGTATCCCTTACCTGCTCCCCAGTTTGGCCCCTTCGTAATGGAAGGTGCATTGATTACACGCTCCCAATCTGCCTGCTGGAACTCCTCCTCTGTCAGGTCCGGAGACTCCTCCTTAGTCGGAGGGTCCAAGTACCCATCGAAACTTCGGAGTACAGTAGTCTTCTTCCCTGATTTATTATCTTTCCACTCATACATAGGCATGTGTTACTTCCTTATTTGCGAGGGGCTGGTGTAACGAACATCTCGTAGAGAGACCCAGGTGCTGGTGCCGCCTCTGTGTAGGCCACACGGACTAGTCTCTCCAGTTCTCTCATTCGATCCTCAGAGCGGGCCTCTACCTCAATAAATACGCCACTAGTTACGGGTGTTGATAGTTGATAGGCACATACTGTGTCGTACTCAGACTCCAGTTCCCATACCTTATATGTCTTCGAGATGACACCGGCAGGCTTCCCAAGTGCACACCGAACAAGCCGGTGAATACGATGCGTCTCGGACGTTGAGTCGATGTCAACTTCGATACGGTTGATATTGTCTCCCCGATCTTTCCCCTTCACGGTGATCTGTCTAATGCCATCTCGCTCTCGTACTCTCAGAAAGTCTGCATCTACGTCCGGATTATTAATATGCCAATAGGTATCGACGGATGTTCCGAGTCGGACAATAGGCTGGTGATCCGACAGCAGTAATTGCAGCGTACTGCATACCTCCTCGAAGGTACCCGGAACCATAAGCTTGAGTTCAATCTCTCTATTTCTGTGTCCCACTTGACGTCTCCTCTGGGTAGGCTTGTTTTCCTGTATTTGTATCTACAAGTCT
>Ga0181343_1000516_pt1 | contig 16897 bp, 12 predicted proteins | sample Su13VDMLBSD_FD_130110 | JGI IMG/M metagenome (GOLD analysis project Ga0181343, IMG submission 130110) | Freshwater viral communities from Lake Michigan, USA - Su13.VD.MLB.S.D | ecosystem: Environmental > Aquatic > Freshwater > Lake | place: USA: Michigan | collected 2013-07-15 | reverse complement strand
CCGGGTGGCCGTGGGAAACCACGGTCACCCGCTTCCATGCTGACATACGGCGGACTCAAGCAGCACATCGTGCTCGCGCTCGGCGGACAACCGTCGGTCGTGACGGGTGTGACGCGCGATCAGAGGATCGCCGAGATCATCAACCAGGCAGGGAACTACCTCTTCAGCAAGCCGTGGAAGTTCCGGGAGCGCACCGCGCGTCCCGTGAGCCTGGTCGCCAACCAGAACTGGGCGGCGCTTCCCGGGGACGCAGAGGAGATCCTCAGCCTTGTATGCAAGGCAGGACTCGGATGGCGGGTCGAACTGACCAGCCCGGAGCAGATCGAACTGTTCCGAAACAGCACCGAGCCCGCGATGCTCGACAGCGTGTTCTACGCCGCGATGTCCCGACCATGGGCCAAGGCGGACGGAACGACCCCGCTCAACCACGCCACGGATCCGATGCCTGCGGTGAGGCTCGACCTCTATCCGACTCCGCAGACAACCACGTCGGATTCCATCATCCTCCGCTACCGTTCGGGATGGGTCGCCGTAAGCGACTCCACCTCGTCTGACTACAACATTCCTGTCCCCGCATACGTCGAAGCTCTGCTCATTGCGTATGCCCGGGCCTTTGCGCTCGCCTATGAAGACGAAGGTCTTTCGGCGCGGCTCATCGAGATCGACAACGGCCCGGTGTACAACTCGGCCGCGATCAAGGATGGAATCCAGCAGAGGGATTACGGGAGGTTGCTCCCGAATCGTGTGAGCCCCTTTCGTCGCGAATCCGATGCGGTATCGGCGGGGATTCTTGGGGGGTCCGGGGTCCTAACCCCTGCGACCGCGTGCAGCAACATCCGATGGCGGGGACCCTGGAACGGATCCGAGCAGTATGCGGTCGGTGACGTCGTTTCCATCGGGACACGGATCTACATCGCCGTCACGGCGAACAGCAATGTCTCTCCGCCCGCATCCCAGTGGGAGGTGATGCTCGAGGCGCAGACTGGTCCACAGGGTCCGGAAGGACCTCCGGGAGAATCCGCAGCCAGCGGAGCTGCCGGCGGCGACCTCAGCGGCACATACCCGAATCCTTCCGTCGCGGCCAACGCCATCACGTTCGCCAAGATGCAGGACGTGGAGGCGGCAAGCCTACTTGGTCGTTCCACAGCATCGAATGGCGACACGCAGGAGATCAAACTCTCGGCGGCATTCGTGTGGGGAACTGCTGGCGGGAAGCCGCAGTTGAACATCGCCACGGTGTCGGACCCAAACAAGGCCGACGCTAGCCTGAACCTGACGGCTGGAACGGGATTGTCTGGCGGTGGCGACCTGAGCGCGAGTCGATCGTTCGCCGTCGACTTTGCGGCGAGCGGAACGACCAGTTCGACCAAGGCTGTCCGCGCCGACGACTCCCGCCTGTCGGATGCCCGTACCCCGACGGCGCATACCCACGCCATCAGCGACGTGACTAGTCTCCAGACCACGCTGGACGGCAAGGCGTCTTCGACGCACAGCCACGCAATCTCGGACGTAACTGGGTTGCAGACCGCTCTGGACGGCAAGGCTTCGACCAGCCATAGCCACGCAATTTCTGACGTCACGGGCTTGCAGACCGCGCTGGATGGGAAGGCTTCATCTAGCCACAGCCATGCCATCAGCGACGTGACTGGGCTACAGACCTCATTGGATGGCAAGGCGGCTTTGAGTCACACTCACGCCGCTGGGGACATCACGAGCGGAACGCTGAACATCGCTCGTATCCCGACGGGAACGACCAGTTCGACGGTCTGCATCGGCAACGATTCGCGCCTGTCGGATGCGAGAACCCCGCTTCCCCATGCCGCGGATCACGCCACTCTGGGAACGGATCCAATCTCCCCAGCGTCCATCGGTGCCGCCGCCGCATCCCACACTCACGCTGCGGGCGACGTCACGTCTGGCACGTTCAACATCGCGCGGATCCCCACGGGCACAACGTCGTCGACCGTTTGCATCGGAAACGACTCTCGGCTGTCCGATGCCCGCACGCCGCTCGCCCACGTCCATGCCGCGGCTGACGTGACGAGCGGGTCTTTCGACATCGCCCGCATTCCGACTGGCTCGACATCGACCACCGTCTGCATCGGAAACGATGCGCGGCTCTCGGATTCGCGAACCCCGCTCGCGCACACCCATGTCGCCACCGACATCAGCGACAGCACGAGCGTCGGAAGATCCGTGCTGAAAGCGACCGATGCAGCCGCCGCGAGGACGGCCATCGGAACCCCGACCATATACTCTGGCACAGCGACACCGAGCGCGGGACTCGGCGTCGATGGCGACCTCTACTTCAAGTACTAGCATGGCTGACAACGTTGGATACACCCCAGGGTCCGGTGCAACCGTCGCAGCCGACGAGATCGGCGGCGTGCTGTACCAGCGCGTCAAGCCAGTCACTGGCTTGGACGGAACCGCCGTCGACGTCAGCGCGACCAACCCGATGCCGATGGCTGCATACGGCGAACTCATCGAGGCCGTCGAGGCTCTGCGCATGGCGGTGTCATCCATCGCCCGAAACATGCCGATCGTGGACGCTACCAGTCAGGTTAGAGCAATCGCAACCATATCTGGAACGGTTAGCAGTGTGAGTACCGTCTCTACGGTTTCCAGCGTATCCACCGTCTCTACGGTTTCAAACGTCGCGACGTTGGGAAACAACGCCGCAGGACCGATCGCAATCTCAATTCCAAACGGATCGTTCCACCAACTTCGCTCAAACATTTCGGTGACATGACATGCCCACGACAAACGGGAACAAGCCGCTACTGGATCTGATGCGATGGGAGATCTGCGCTCCGCTTCCATCTGGATCCACATCGGGAACCACATTCGCCAAGGTTGATGACATTCACAACACGGTTTGGTACAACGTTTCCGCTGGAAGCAACTTCCTGTACTCGCCAGACAGCGATGGATACGCTCGATGCGAGCCGATGGGCAACGTCAGTTTTGGCGCGGGAAGTTGCGCTGAAGGTCATATGGTCGGTCCTTCTGGAACCTGCCCATCGAACGGAACCAGCACGACCATCGTTACGGCTAATTCACTACGTCGGTCCCTGAGTGGATACAAGATCCACATCACGGGAGGGCCAGCCGCAGGAGATGTTCGTACCATTGATACAAACTCCACGACTGGAACGAACTGCTCGGTCACGGTCACGTCGGCATTCAGCGCATCTCCAACGACCGCGACGACATACCGACTTCTGACTCCGCGCATCTATTCTCTCACTGGATCCAGCACGGCATCAACTAGTTTCAGAGTTTTCGATCTCGCAACGAACACCGTTTCAACCCTCGCGAACAATCCGATTTCGGGATTTTCAGAGTGCAACCTGCGAGCCACCCACGCTTTTAGGTACAACGATTTCGTGTCGTTCGCAACGGGAACGGCAACATCCGCTACGGCAAATACCCTGTCCAATTCCGCAAAGGCGTGGACAACGAACCAGTGGACCAACCAGCAGGTTCGTATCACGGGTGGAACTGGCGCGGGCCAGATCCGCACGATCTCGTCCAACACGGGAACCCAGTTGACGGTCAGCGCCAACTGGACCATCACGCCCGACGCAACGTCGACGTATTCAATCGAAGGAAACGACGACCACATCTATGTTTGCACAACAGCCGCCACTGGGCTGTATCGGTATTCCATCTCTGGAAACACATGGTCTGCCGCCCTCACCTCGCGCGCCGCTGGCGCAGGAGCAGGCTCGAATATCCTTTGGCCGTTCGAATGCACTAATTCGGATTGGACCAATGAGAACAGCATCCGCAACGGCAGATACCTCTTGTCTCCTCGTGGTGCCTCAACCGCGAATATCGACATCTACGACATCGCCCTAAATACATGGGAGAACTCCGTTCAATATGTAGGAATGAGCGGAGAATCATTTACCACGGGAACGAACTGGGTATACGACCGCAATCACGCATACGTCTTACAAGACGGTAGTGGGCGAATGGGTCGAATTCACATCCCCGATCGGTACGCGGAAGGATGGGGAACTTCTCCAGTAACAACCACGTCGAGTGTCGTCGGAAACAAGTTGTTCATCGCCACATATCGCGACGGAGCGACTCGGATCAACTGGGTTTATTCAAATCCTGGGTCTACTTCATCGCTACTTAGGAAGATGAACATCGAATGACCATCGCCCAACTCATCCAACTCGCGGAGAACCGCGTATCCCATCTCTCGTTCCTTCTCAGCGAGGCGACGAGGGTCGGTGACGTCGATCAGGTCACGCGGCTACAGAACGAGATCGACCAGACCAACGCGACGCTCGCGGCCCTGAGGACTCTGGCGTGACGTTCCTTACGCTGCTGCGCTCGACTGGCGGAGCGCCGCCGTCTGGCACGGTGGCGTACATCAAGGTGTCTGGCGCATGGCAGGCGTCGGACGTGTACATCAAGGTTTCTGGCGTCTGGCAACTGTCAACGTCGTTCATCAAGACAAGCGGAGCGTGGGTATGACCGACCAGAAGCAGAACAACATCCTTGGGATCCTCCAGATCCTGACCATGCTGATTGGCATCGCGGCGGTGTTGTTCACGTTCGGGGGAAAGACCGAACAGTTGGACAGGGCTCGGACGGATCTGGACAAACTGGCGACGGTCGTGAACGACCTTGCCCGTGCTCAGGCATCAGCCGCCGTGGCGGACGCCACGCACAGCAAGACACTGGAAGACATCCAGCGCAGGCTGGAGAACCTAGAGAGGACGATCAAATGAGCGGATCTTGGAAGACAACTGCGGCCGGCATCGGAGCTGTCCTCGTGGCCGTGGGCAGCGCCCTCAACGCCACCTTCGACGCCGACCCGGCCACCGTCGCGGACTGGGGTGCTGTGGTTGCAGCGGTGATCGCCGGCGTCGGCTTGCTGTTCGCCCGCGACAACAACGTCTCGAGCGAGGCCGCGGGGGCGAAGTGACGTACGACTACGATGACTGGTACTCGGAGAACGCGCCATGCTCGAGCGAATCGTCGCCCAGGTCACGGTCGCGCTCATCGCGTGGCTGGATCGTCGAATATCAGCCGACAAGAATGCTGTGGATGCCGATCGCGACCGCGATTCTCTTCGCCGTGCTGGTGATCGGATTCGCGAGTGGCTGCGGAAATAACCGCACGGTGTTTGTCCCGGAGGACAGCCCGATGCGTCTCGGCCCCGATGCACGAGCCCGAGTGTGGGTGCGCGTCGACGGCAAGTGGGTTCTGAGCGGCAACCAGATCGGTCTGCCGGAGGGCTGGTACATCGTTCCCAGCTCCTACGTAGAGGAGGAACCGAAGTGAGCGCCAAGATCCAGGTCCGCCGCGACATCACCGGGTCCGCCGGCACGGGGTGGTCGGCAAATCCGAACCTAGCCCCCGGTGAGGTCGGTCTCGACACGACCCTCAACCAGATCAAGATCGGCCTCGGTCCGAGCGACACGGCGTGGAACTCGCTCGCGTGGCTCGGCGGCACGCTGCCCGTGTTCTCGAGTCCGAGCACGGATCTGAACAACGCGACCAATTCCGTACAGGGCGTGTACCGCTTCACGAACGGATCCACCCTGACGAACGGCCCTGGCGTGAACATCGACATCAAGGCCGCAGACGGCGGCGCTTGCATGATCGTCATGGTGTTCGGGGCGATCGTGCTCCAGCAGTTGTTCACCGACGGAGACGGAAGTCAGCCCCAAAAGACTTACAGCCGCATCTACGACGGTTCCTGGAGGGCGTGGACGCCGCAGAACACCTGGGGCGTGGATGCGACCGAAGGGACGGCGGTGAACTGCCGTCAGCTGGACGTCAAGAACGTGGCGACGTTCGCTGATGGCTCGGTGGCAAATCCGTCGATCTCCAACAACGGCGACAACGACACGGGCATCTACTGGCCCGCCGACAACTCCATCGCTCTCGTGACGAACGGAAACGCGAGGCTCACCGTTGGCGCAGCCGGCGGAGTTACCCTCACGGAAAACCTTGAGGTCGGCGGCGACCTCAACATGACGTCGGGATTTATTACGAACGTCAACGACCCAGGCAGCCAGCAGGGAGCGGTCACGGTCAATTACCTTGAGATCGGAACCAGAGTCGGTGCCACCGCGGTCTTGATGGTTGACGGCACGTCGATCATTCTCCAGACGGCGGGGAAGACAACGAGCGGTCTGTTCTCCCTTTTAGGCGGAGTGGCCGGACTGGGCAATCTCCGTTCGACCGCAGGTCAATGGTCTGGCATCGTGGCGATATCGACCGGGCAATTCGCAAAGCTGGACGTCAATGCAGGAGGCGTATCCGTTACGGCTGGAATCGGCGCTAGCCCCCCGACCAGCCTATCGACTCAGTTCCACGCGACACTCATTCGGACATCATGACCCACATCCCGATCCAACTCCCGTTCAAGGGCTTCACGGAGCAGTCGCAGTTCTCTGCGGTTCCCCCGGGGATGACGCCGTCGTGCGTCAACATGATGCCTTCGGACGTGTGGAACGGGCGCGTGCGGATCAGCACGCGGAACGGGACGCAGCACTTCAGCGAGGGTGCGGTCCAGTTCATGGGTACGTACCGCATCTACGAAGGTACGACCCTCGTCGAAAAGATCATCTTCGTCCGCGCCGGCGTGGTGTACTACGCGAATCCGCGCGCGAGCCTTCCTGCGACTCCCGTCGCATTCGGTGACGGAACGACGCAGACAACTCCGTTCCTGAACACGACCGGATTGGTTGAAGGCGTCCAGTTCAACGAGCACTACTACTTCGTCGATGGAGATCACTACGTTCTGGTGCATCTCGCGACTCCTGCGTCCGCAACTGCGGTAACTGTTTGGGGTGAGGCCTCTCCTAAACATGGTCCGTTTCATACGGATCCAGGAACAATCACGTCCGGATGCAGGGCGACGCTCATCTGCCGATGGGGTTCGCGCCTCGTTCTCGCTGGATATAAGAACACGCCGAACATCTGGTACGCATGTTCTCCCGACGACACCTGGCCGGTTGCAGGAAGTTCTGGAGGATCTCTTGTCGATGGCTGGAGCGGAAGCAATCCGATCGGAGCGATCACCGGAACAACTGCGAACGAATATGGAACGCTCGGAGATCCGATCGTCGCCATCTTCCCGTTCGCGCAGAGCGGACTCATGTTCGCCTGCACGAACTCGTTCTCATTCCTGACGGCAGACCCCGTCCTTTCATTCGATTCCGAAGTGCAGATGGTGTCATTGACACGATCGATCGGAATCGCCGGGCGGCGCGCGTTCTGCCAGTCCCAGGAGAAGGGCGCGTTCATCCTCGCGAACGACGGCCTCTACTACCTCAACGCGAACGACTTCAACTTCAACCGGGCGAACCGCGTCAGCGCGGGTCGGCTCGACAGTTTCTTTCTGCGGCTCGACTTCGGAACACCCGCCATCGGCGGAACCGGGCCGCTTGCGGGTGGAACCCTGCGCTCCCTCATCGGCCCCGATGGGACGGGCAGCGGAGCCAAGATCAAGATCCTCACCACGGCGGGCTCGGTCACCGAGGAACCCGACGCGGAGACGATCGACATCGCGGCATCGGTCAGCTCGCTGGTAGGCGGCCTCGCCACGGGAGAGGTGTTCCCGTGCCTCTGCTACGACCCAGATCGCGAGGGAGTCTGGGTCTTTCTATCCGTCAGCGGCGTGGAGCAGTCCAGCCTGCATCTGTACTACGACCTCAAGACGGACAGCTTCTGGCCGCAGCGGTTTGCGGATCCGCTCATGTACGGTCCGTCATCCGCCTGTTACATCGGAACATCGCGAACCGATACGGGGCGTCTGTTCCTCGGTAGCGCCGAATCCATCGCGATCATCGATAAGGCGTATCCGATCGGAGTCGACGGATACAGCGACGGAATTGAGTCTGACCCCGACTTGCAGAGGGCGCAGTTCATCCGCTCGAGCCTGACGATGGGGCCGATCATAGCCCCGCTGCCGTATCGCCTCCAGATCAACGAGGTCCGCGTCGACCTAGCCAACGACCAGTACGAGCTGCCGGACAGCTGGACGGACGCGAGCGAGCGCCCGATCATCTCCGTCTCGACTGGTGACACGGCACAGTCCGCGCTCGGACTCCAGTCCGACAGCCTGTTCGTGACTAACCTCAACCCGCTCGTCATCGACTGCGAGGATGCGACCCCTCCCGCATCTCCCGTCGTGTACAACGGCGGCAATGCGGCGGCAACGCACACCGAGCGGATCGATGGTCGGTTCGCGACCAGGCCGTTCGGCCAGTTCACGCAGGCCGATCCGTTCACCGCCGGGACGGCGAGAATCTACAACGGTCCAGGCGAATGGCTCATCCGATGGGATACCAGCCCGTCACCGGACGACAGGTGGACGATTGAGCGTGTCATCAGCACGGGTCCTACCGCGTACGAGATCGAATACCAGCAGGTGACGGCCGACGAGGGGAGCCCGGACGGAGTCATGGAGAACATGATCCAGGATCCCGTGGCTCCGGACATCGCAGACAGCGCCCGAGTGGCGGGAGCATCGTTCCCGAACTCGGAGGTGACGGAGATCGGGCAGCTGTATCCCGGTCGCAACGAGGCATTCAAGTGCAGGATCAGGGCCGAGGCGGCGTACCTGACCATCGCCAGCGACGGCCGCCCCTGGTCCATTGAACGGATTTCGGTGGCTGCCGGACAAGTCGGCAAGTCGCGTGGAGGTGTGCCATGAGTTTATTCGGAGGCATCGCATCGTTCGTCACCGGCGGCCTCATCAGCCGAAGGGGAGAGCATTCGCGCCGACGCGCCCTGCGCTCCATTGGTCGAGCCGCGATGGCCGAATACGGCCAGATGGCCGATCAATACGCATCGTCGTTCTCTGGGATCATGGACCAATACTCGGCAGATCGCGCCTCCAATCTCGGAGCCTACCGGGCTGAGGCGGATCGCGCGCGAGCGGACTACACGCGGTACTTCGAGCAGGCGCGCGGCGAGTACGCCGCGGGAATGGATCGTGCGCTCGGGGAGATGCGTACCGGACGCGAGTCCACCATCGAACTCCAGAGGCAGCAGACGGCCCGTTCGGAGCAGCGCGCCCGTTCGATGAACGCCTTCACCGGACTCGCGCAGAGCAGCTTCGGTCAGGGGCGCGTGGAGGCGATCGGACGCCAGGGCGTCCTACAGGAGGGCGCGATCCGCGAGCAGTACGCGCAGCAGCTATCCGCTCTCGAGGCGCAGCGCGCCTCCGGGATGTCGACGCTTTTGGCGCGGATGGGCAGCGGACTTGCCGACATCGGACAGCAGCAGGCCGGCGGGATCTCCAACATCTACCAGAGCTACTCCGGAAACATGGCGCAGATGGGAACCCAGGCGCTCGCCAACGAGTACAACCTGCGGCAGCGCGGACTCAACATCGGGTTCCAGTACCGTGGCCAGGCTGCGGGCATGGTCGGCTCAAGCACCATGATGTTCGGAAACGCGATCAGTTCCATCGGTGGATCATTGATCGGACAGGGAATCAACGACATGTTCGCCGCCCCAAGCACGGGTTCTCAGATGTGGACGGCGGCGAGTTCCGGCGGGGGAACAGGGTGGACCATGCCGTCCTGGTATGGAAGCTACGGGTCTCCTGCGGCTGGTGGCGGCGGCGGATACGGAACGCTCGGGGGCGGAACGTCTCTTGGCGGCGGCGGCGGCTATAGCCCGTCTGGAGGTTTCTGATGGCAAAGAAGAAATCATTGATCGAAGACCCGGAGTCCCTCCGCAACATCCTCATGGGAATCGGCGCAGGGCTTCGGTCCTACGACCCGAACAACCCGTTCGCGGGCGCTGGCGCTGCCATGCTCGCCACTACGCAGGCCGCCATGTCTCGCGAGGAGCGCGAGGAGGCGCGGCGCCAGCGGCTCGAGGACCTGGACATCGCGGAGCGCAAGAAGATCGCTGCCGAGGACCGTGCCGAAGAGCGCGATATACGCGGCGAATCGCGCACGGAGGCCGCATTCGGAAAGCGGCTTGATGCGGCCCTCAAGACCAAGGCGACAGAGCGCCAGCAGATCCGAGACGAGGAGCGCGCGGAGAGGGAGTGGCAGAACGACATCGCCCAGGGGATGGGCGTCTATGGTCTGTTTGGCGGCTACAACCCGTCGAACAAGTCTCGAGTCAACCCGAAGTTCAAACTGGACTTCGCTGATGAATTCGGCGGCGTTACCCCGGGCGCGAAGCCACCGGCATCATGGTCGGACAACGACCTCATGGATGAGGCGATACGCAGCATCGACGAGGGCATTGCCGCTCGGCAGACTCCGACCAAGAAGCGCCGCGTCAAAGCGCGCGATCCGATGACTGGCGGGATGTTCTACGCCATTGAGGACGCAGACCAGACGACGCCGCTGTACGGAGAGAAGGGAAGCGACTATGCCGATTGATGACCTCATGGGAATGGCTGATCCAGTCGCGGACGAGGCGCGTCCGGGAGGCTCGTACATCGACTACCAGCCGAAGGAATTCAAGCTCGACATCGCGCCTGAGCCGCAGGAGCAGCCCGCGCAGCCGGCACAGCCTCAGCAGCCAGACATGACGCTGATGTCCCGCCGGGCTCGGGAGGGTCGAGCGCGTGACGTCAACGACTTCAACCTGACCATCGCAGGCATCGCTGATGGCGACCCCGTCGGCATGGAGACGTTCGACCTCGGGTTCTTTGAGGACGGTACCCCGGCCGTGGTGATCAACGGAGCGAACGTCCCCATCCGTCACGAGCAATGGATGGCCCTGATGAACATGCGCGAGAAGACCCGCGCCGACGTGCAGGCGAAGACGATGTTCGCGATGGCGCAGCAGAACGCCATGAGCGCCGTCGCCCAGGTCGAGGCTTCGATGGCGCTGCCCAACGGGATGGCGGGGCTTCTGTACGCACAGGCCCGCAACAACCCGGACGCGGCCCTTCAGAACCTGTCCAATCTCTACCTGTCGATGCAGAAGAACGGCGGCAGGGACATGATGGGTTCGATCGCCAAGGACGTGCAGGAGAACGTGAACCGAAACTCCATCGACTTCCTGCTCCGTCCACAGGGGGAGCAGGAGGTTTCACGGCCAAATCCCTTCAATCCCCAGCTTCCTCCGGTCAGCGAGCGCGTCAAGCTACCATCTCGCCGCGATGCCGAGGTCCAGCGGCTTTCGCAGTCGAACGCCCCGCACGACCAGATCACCGCCCATGCGTGGCTGAAGCTTGAGGACATGCTCCTCGACCCGAACATCCGTCTCGGAAACCCGACGCAGAGCATCGGGATCTTCGACCGAATCGCGATGGAGACCGACAGGACTGGTCCAATGTCCCTGCTGTCCCGGTTGCAGCACCTCGCCGCGTACAACAACGGAGCGTGGCCTGGTTCCGAGGTTCCCATGCAATCTCCTCCGTCGTTCATGGTCGGCGCAGGGAACAGTCCGATCGTCTCAATAGCATCCCGAGGTCAGTTCCTCGACTACCTGATGCGGCTTGACCGATTCGCGGCTAACGCCTTCGGATATCAGGCGTCGAGCCGTGAGAATCTTGCTGCGATCGCTGACGAGATGACTGCCGTCCACATGCAGCAGCTTATGGCGACGATGGGACAGCAGCCGCAGCAGCAGGCTCCGCAGCAGGCCGCACCAGCCCCCGCAGCACCGCGACGGCTCACGCCGTCCGCCACCGAGAGATCCGCACGATGACGCAGAACTCGTTCGACTCCGCGATCACGGATGCGCTCCGCAACCAGTGGGCGGACTACCAGCGCCAGAATCCCAACGCGGATCCGAAGGCTGGCGACATGGCCCCCATTTGGACAAAGTGGGCGGAGTCGGCGCGTAAGGACATCCGCCGCCAGGTTTACCAGGAGACGCTGGCGGATCTCGCCTCCGTCAACGCGCCAGGAATCCGCCGACGAGAGACGGACGAGCAGGGGAACCTCAAGTCGACGTCGATCGATGCGGAAGGGAAGCCCGTCGACACGCCGCAGGACGATGACCTGTTCGGTGAGTACGAGGCCGACATGACCGGGCCCGCGCACGAGTATGCGGTGATCCGTCAGAACCTGTTCGAGCGCGGTCAGCCGATGCCGTCGTGGGAGGAGTTCGAGCAGAACCGCCCCGGCAAGCTGATGGCGATGATCCAAGGGGCGTTCATCAACTCAAACCTCGCGTGGGAGTCCGGCGCTCGGAGCATCGGCCAGTGGATCGGCAGAACGGGCGTCGACCTCGCGATGAATGACGAGACCGTCGCGCAGCGGATCGGCGTGGACTACCAGGATCTGAAGCGCGCGCTCGAGCCGCGCTACATGTCCGAGCGATTCAGTCTCCCATACACCCCATCTGAGCAGGATGCGGAGTTGCTCGGCAAGTACGACCAGTTCATGCTGGACATGTACGAGACCCGTGCGAAGGAGGAGGGCGACGCCTGGATGCGCGGAGCCCGGTTCGCGAGCGAGGTCGTTTCCCACGACATCGTCGACGTAAATCGAATGGCGATGATGGGTTCGGATCCAGTCAACGTGCAGGACATCCGCGACGTCTACGGACGATCGCAGGGCGGCGCACTGGTCAAGGGCGGAGAGATGGTCGGGTCCGCGATGGGAATCATCCCGTACAGCGTTCCCGCGCTCGCAAGCCGCAACCCCCGCATCGCCGCGATGCTCACGACCCCCTTCTACGCGATGGGTCATTCCGGTGCATGGGAGCGGCGTCTCGAGATCTACCGCGATCAGGTCGCGGCGGCTCGCGCCAATGGCGAACCAGAGCCCGCGCGACCGACGCTGTCGAGCCTCAATGAGCAGGCCCGCACGGCGGGATTCATTGAGTTCGGATCCGAGTACGTGTTCGACACCGCCCAGAAGGGTCTGATGGGTCTTCTCGGCTTCGGGACCAAGATCGCAGGACCTGGCAAGCTCGGGGCGAACACCATCAAGACCTACGCCAACGAACTGGCGAACAGCATGGCGAGGCGTCAGGGTAAGTTGGGAGCCGCCAAGGCGGGCGCGCTCGTCGCTGCCGGCGGCGTCGTGGAAGGACTCGAGGAGGCGATACCCGAAGCCGCGAAGGAGATCACCGATCCCCTCTACATCCCCGAGGGCTACGAGAACGACTTCTTCTCCGAAGAAACGGCGGAGGCGGTTGGAACCGGGTTCATCGCGGGATTCATCACCACCGGGACCGTGGCGGGAGTCAGCGCGGGTGCGCGACGAACGTCTCGAGCCCGTGCTGAGGAACAGGCGCTGGCGAATAAGGCGGTCGGTGCAGCCGCCGGCATCGTGCAGCAGAAGGCCGACCGCCTGGCTGCGGAGCGCCTCGTCCAGAACTCCGCGCAGGCGCGGGGTGCGACGATGGCCCTGCACCAGATCGAAGAGATCGGCGCGAGCGACCGTCGCGTGATGTTCGTCTCAGGAGACGTCGCGGAGGCGACCGTCACCGAGGACGTCAAGAAGCGCATGGAGGCGCTCGGAATCCCATCCAAGCCGATCGGAATCGTGCATGGCCTTCGCGTGTACGCGCACGCCGACCAGGCTGCATCCGTCCGTCAGGACATCATGGATGGCAACATCGGGGCCCTGACGGGTCACCCCGCGATGAAGGATCCGAACCTCCCCGCAGTCGGCGCGATCGTCGTGCGGAACCAGTCGAACCAGATCCTCGAGGTGCTTCCGTACTCGTCCGAGGCGGACGCCGATTCGGCGCAGCCAGCGATCCAGGAGATCGCGTCTCGTTCGGGCAACATCATCACGCGCGCTTCGGCATTTGAATTGCCCGGTCTGTCGGAGACGATGGCCGTGCAGATGGACACCGATGCGCGCATGCGCAAGGTCGCCCGTCCGAGCCGCAGAGGACCGACTCGGCAGGACGTCGCGCGTGGAGTGCAGGCTCTTCGACTCGACATCGCCAACGCGACCACCAAGTCGAAGTGGACTGGATCGCGAAACGACGCATTTGAGACGGAGTACCTGACCGCGGAGGAGGTCGGCGGCGCGACCAACAAGGATGTTGAGATCGACGTCACGCTCCGCCCGGTCGCGGAGACGCAACTCAGCGACACCGAGCGCAGGATCACGCTCGCATCGGGTGGACGGCCGACCATCGTCGATGGCTCCGTACGGTTCACTATCACCAGACCAGACGGCAGCAAGCAGGTGTTCGACAAGCCGATCCAGCAGGCTGGCGCATACCTCGCGCAGAGCAGCCCGGACGGCCTGTACCTCATCCGCGAGAAGGGCTCCGCGTTCACCGCGCGCAATGCGATGGCGCTGCTGCTTCACGAGCTGCGCCACCAGTTGGTCGGCCGCAGCCGTGCCGGCGCGAAGCTGATGGCGCAGATGATGTACCTCGATCCCGTCCTCGCCATGCGGGGCGGCATCCAGTACATGCGCGAATACGCCACGGAATCCACGACGGAACTTGATCCGTCGACGAACGCGAAGCGCATCCTGTCGGATGAGGAACTCGTCGGTCGCTACGCCGCGATGCACGCCGCCGCGGAGAGCGTGCTGTCCGATCCGGACGCCACCGCCGCCGATCGCGCGGCTGCGCTCGAGGACCGCAAGACCGCCGAGCAGTTCGCGGAGGAGATGGGAGCGGTCCAGGCGGAGGAGTCGACGGGTCAGACCCTGACCGCGGCCGCGATGTGGGATCCGATCTACAAGAACATGAAGGGCATGAGCGCCCGCAAGTTCGCATCCTGGGCGGGATACCACCTCGCCAAGGCGGGATGGGCAGGGCCGTGGGCGAAGCAGGCGCTGTGGGAACTCTCGCAGCGGCAGAAGGGCGTGTCCGACGCGCAGTTGCGGATCCACGACCAAATGCTCCGCGAGATCGAACCCAAGTACCGCGAGGACATGGAGCGCAACCGACAGGTGCTCGAGGGCTCGAGATCGCAGGTCATGCCGGCGGTCGGTGCCGCTCTCGGCGCAGCTGCCGCACCCATCGTCGGCGCAGCAGGAGATGACGATGATGAGATTGCTGCCGCCGGAAAGGCGCTCGAGGGCATCGGTGCGCTACCTCCGGAACAGAAGGGCGAGGCGCTGTCCAAGATCATCTCTGCCCTGTCTGCTGTCGTTCCTACGCTGGCTTCCGCATCCGCTTCGATTACGGGCACAGGCTCTGCGGGGCGCACAGGTGTTCAGTCTGGGAAGCGTCAGGCTCCCGCGGCACAGCCGCAGGTTGGCGAGGTCGTTGCGGAGCCCGTTGCCGCGCCGCAGCCAGAGGCGCGGCCGACTCCGATGAGTTCGACTGAGCGCGAGTCGATGTACCGCCAGCGCGGCGAGCCGATGTTCGCGATGCGCCCGCAGCAACAGGTTGAGTTCTTATCCGCTCTATCAAGCGTGATTGACGACGTGGAGTCGAAATCCATGTCGGCGGAATCGTGGCGTCAGCGGATTCAATCTGCTGTCAACAAGGGTCAGGCCAAGCAGGATGAAGTCGATTGGAGCGGAATCGATGACTTCCTCGCTCTTCCCAGAGACAATAAGGTCACGAAGGACGAGTTGTCGGCGTTCATGCGCAATAACCCGATGAAGGTGGAAACCCTTCGGATTGGTCAGGAATCAGAAGGAAACGTTGCGCCTGCTGTACGCAGGTCAATCCAGGATTTCTTGTACAGCGTCACCAATTTCGGCAGCGTGAAGATCCCAGATAATGTGAATGCAGACTTGCAAACAATTCAAACGCTTGCAAGCAGTGGACGTAGCAGAACACCGGAATACCGTGATGCTCTCAGCAGGGTTGATGAGTTTGCGGAGAGCAAAGACTCTGTCCTGCTCACCGAGCACATCAACGACAGCGCAGCAAACATCAGCCTACGGAAAAACCTGTACCAGAAGTACACGGTTGCCGGTGGTACGAACTACCGAGAAACGGTGCTGTCCGTTCCGAATGCAGCGGTGGAAATGGCTCCGAACCAGGAATTCGCGACATTCGATACATCGCACTGGGAGGGTATTGAAAACCCCATCGCGCACATTCGGACGAAAGATCGCGTTGGACCCGGTGGCGAGAAGATCCTATTCGTCGAAGAATTGCAGAGCGATTGGGCGCAGCGTGGCCGGAAGAAGGGTTTCCGCGGTAGAAAAACCTCTGCTGAGGTGCAGGCATTCGACGCCGCGAAGTCCAAGCACAAAGCAACATTCGCTGCATTTGACGAAGCCATGTTGGAGGTTGACAACATGGGTTTCGATAGTTCACGCCAGGCTCTTCGGTTCTTTGCGGAAGACCCGTTGTGGAGACTGTCTCCTGAAATCTACGATGTCCGTGGCTTGTCGAACGAGCAGCTTGATGCGATCGACATGGCGGTGAGTTCGTGGAATGAACTCCAAGACCTAAAGGAATCGGAACATAAAGAACGACTCCGTGTTCCGAGCGGTCCTTTCGTCGAATCCACGGATGGGTGGCTAAATCTATCCATCAAGCGCGCCATCATGGACGCCGTCAATGGAGGCTATGACCAGATTGCGTTTGCAAACGGACGTCAGTCTGCCGAGCACTACAACCTTGCGAAGAAGATCAGAGGGATCGAATACACGAAACGATCTGACGGATACGACGTCATGGTCTGGCCGATGGATGGCGGCGGATACGAAAGGCTTGGACTTCCGGAACGCATCGCTGAGGAATCGCTTGCGGACTACTTCGGGGAGGAAGTCGCAAACAAGATGATTTCCGGTGATGGCTCTCCTTACCGTGGAAGGGAGGAAACGAAGAGCCTCGCGTCAGGAGACCTTGAGGTCGGCGGACGTGGCATGATCGAGTTCTACGACAAGATCGTCCCAGCGGCAGCGAACAAGTTGCTGAAGAAGCTGGGCGGAGGAAAGGCGACCGTCGTCGACGCTGGAACAGGCGCACAGCAGATCGGCTTCGACGTCACAGACGCGATGCGGAAGAGCGTCACCGATGCCGGCGGAATGGCGATGTTCGCGATGCGCGG
>Ga0181343_1000513_pt1 | contig 16931 bp, 24 predicted proteins | sample Su13VDMLBSD_FD_130110 | JGI IMG/M metagenome (GOLD analysis project Ga0181343, IMG submission 130110) | Freshwater viral communities from Lake Michigan, USA - Su13.VD.MLB.S.D | ecosystem: Environmental > Aquatic > Freshwater > Lake | place: USA: Michigan | collected 2013-07-15 | reverse complement strand
GTGGCATATCCACACTCCATGATGGTTCCCAGATCCTTGTCACGCGTATTGACTACAAGGAAATCTGCTTCTCGAATGTGCTTCAGATTACCCTGATAGGTCGCATCTTGAACCTCGCGTGAAGCATTTGGTGGACAAATGAAGATACGACGAGGCGACGCCATCTCAATCCAGTCCTTGCGTGCCTCCATGATCTGTTCAAGTCTAGTGAGCTCAGCATCCTGAACGGGGTTGAACCAGCCTGCGGCCAAATACATCTTCTTGAGATTCATTGTTGATTTACCTTTCTAGTCGTGTAGTCCAATAATAGTGCGTCTTTGTCAATTGAACAAATGCAAGAATCATTACAGGATCGCAGCTACCTCAAAGTGCATGCCGTCGGGCCGATTCGGGAACCACCCACCCCAGAAGAAGCCGTGCTCGGCTGCCAAAGACACCAACTTCCTTGTTGACCCACGGCGGCCGACAGCGGCGGGAACCGCCCCCAGAGGGTTCTGTTCCGCATTGATGTCGAATGCGGTGCCCCAGGCGTGGTTGCTGAGCGTCGTCCTCGAACCCCTGATGTATCGAGGCACCCAGGTCCCAGCGAAGCTGACCACCTGACCGAGGAGACCTGCTTCTTCCCATGCCTTCCACAGCGCCACGAACTGAGGAGCTGCCTTGGCGTTGAATGGCACCTTGCACGACGAGGGAGCGCCTAGAACGCCTCTGAGCTGTGGGATTTCCACCGTCGTGATGTTGGTGGAAGCCCAAGAGTCCGTGATGCGGATCGCCTCGGGATTGCCGGGCACAGGAGCGGAAACGTAGGAGAACTTGCCGAACATGCTCTCACGTGAGGCCTGATTCATGCTGCTCAGACCGCTTGGTCGTGGTGGCCAGTTCGGTCCTGTCTCTTCGGTCGAGTCGTCCTCGATGCCTGGATAACCGAGCTCCAATGCGATCGCCCAGGTCCTGGGACCCACGACGCCGTCCTGATGAAGGCCGCGCTGTCGCTGGAATGCGATCGTCGCGTTGTGTGTCCCGTCGTCGAACGTGCCGTCGATCTCTGCTGTGTAGTGTCCAAGACCTGTGAGGAACGTCTCCCAGGACCTCACCGTCATTCCTCTCGATCCTCTCCTCAGTACTCTCATGTCTTCTCTCCGATGTTCAGGTGGATCCTCGGGCCGTCCTCCACGGCCTTGAGGTCGTCGCAGAACGACTTGGGTCCTGCGAAGAATACTCGATAGTGAGGAGGCAGTATGAGGACCTCCTGTTTCGCGCGGGGGCGATTCCATGTCGAAGTGTCCCAACAGCCTAGTTCCGTGAAGGCCAACTGTGGGAAAGCCGCCAAGAGGTCCTGCCGCGAGGCGTGTCTCCCGTAGAAGTGGAGCGTCGTCTCGAGACCCAGCTTGTGTCTCTCGTCGACAAGACTCACGAATGCACCGAGACCGGTGCCTGCGGCGATGAGATAGACGTTGGGTGCGTCCCAGCCCTCGAAGCCTGGTCCTATAGGAAACTGACAAGGCTTATCAGTACCGAAGAAGTCTCGATAAGGTCCGTCGCCACGGACCATGAGGTCCAGCTCACCGAGTCGTGCCGAAGCGACGGCGTAGTACTTACCGCCGACCGTCGCACACTGACCCGGTATGAAGCTGGTGCCGAGGTCCTCCGGGACGCGGAGTGTGACCTTCGCGTAACGAGGACCTATGTTATCACCTCGAATTAGCACGGATTATTCCTGAGTCACTTTCCTGACTTCCACGAGGAGTGCGCGGCCTTGAGGGCGTCCCAGTCGGACATGTCCTTGTCCCACAGGGCAGTGAAGCGCTTCTGCGGACCTTCGCCGTGGGTGCCGTTGAGGTCCTCACGGGTCGACTGATAGATCGTGTCTGCAGGATTGTACTCGAAGATGTCGTTCTTCTTGATGGGCCAGTACAGGTTGGTGCCTCGAGAAACGAACTTGTCACCTTCCTTGACACGGAAGGTCTTGATGTAGTGCATGTCGGGCTTGCTGAAGTCGATCACCGACGTGAACTCGGGGATCACCTTGGCGACCTCGACGGCCATGCGAGACGCGAGGAGGTTGTCGGCGGCGGGCTGGATCTGCGTGTCCATGCGTTGATAGATGAAACCGATCAGGTCCTTGAGGGGGAGACGCATGTAGTAGAACGACGTCATGCACTTTGGGAGGACGAGTCGGGCATCCATCATCGACACCGTCTTGGAATCGGTCATGTCAGCATAGAGCTTCTTCGACTCCTCCACAAGCTTCTTCCAGCGTTCGAGGAATTCGGGAGAGTTCTGCACGGGCTCTGGGATCACGGCGTCGTCGTCGCGAAGGTCGCGGTCACCTGTGCACTGAGCAGCGAAAGTGCCTGCTCGATGTCGGATGATGTGTGTCACCTCCTGGAAGGACAGGCCGCTGAGACGGAAGGTGAAGCCTAGACACTCCATGGGAGCAGGAAGTGTCCGACCGCCGAACACGTCCTCGAGGTTCTTAGACAGTTCACGTTCAGAGACGCCTGCCGTTGGATCGATGTCGGGACGATCGGCCCAGGTCGCCTTGACATAGTGCCACGCGACGTTCCACGCCTGTTGGCGAGTCGGATGATCGACAAGCTCCACCTTGAGAGCGTCGAGATTATTGTGGAATTGTGTCTTCGGCTTCTGACCGAACTTGAGAACCATCGGGAGATCAACGGGTTGCAGGTCTTTGTTCTGAGGCATGGACTTTCCTTCCTAGGATTGCTATTATACTTGACGAGTTGGTTGTTTACACAAAAGACGAGATCAATGTCATAGGATCGACATCCGCAGGAACGTAGACGACCCTCTCAATTCCCTTGACTTCAGAGTTGTACGTCTTCTCAGGCACGACAACATGGACGCCGTGCTTCGCATATTCAGCTGCGTGCTTCGGAGAATCATCGACGGCGAAGTATCTTCCTTTGGAGAAGTAAGGCTGATCCGTGAGCCACACGAACTTTTCTGGTGTGAACGTCACACCATCGGGCTCAATGTCGTGCCGAGCCAGCCACGAGTAAGTGTCGTAGAACGCTGTGAGACTAGCCTCGGGACGTGCAGTGACGATCTGGATCCAGTAGCCTTTGTCCTTCAACTGATGGAGGCACCTGCGGTACTTCTCGTTGCGCTCGAGCAACAAGAATCCGTGAGAATCGATGAAGTTCTTGAAGAGGATCTCGTTGTTGAGACCGTGACGCTTGAGCGCATCTGTCGCGTAGTACTCTTTACTCTCAGGGTCCAAATGACAACCCGTCGTGGAAGATACCCATCCACAGAACGACTGTCTGAATTCGGCAAGAACATCGTCCATGTCGAAGAGAACGACGGGCTCACCTGCCCATTTCTTCTGAGACATCTTGTGACGCATGTGAAGGAAGTCATCCTTCTGCGATAGGGCTGTCGAGAAGCTAGTTGCTGAGATGTCCCACAGGTTCAAAATTGCGAGGATGTATCGATAGACATCGACTGATTTATAGAGGATCTTTTGGACGTCAACAGGGTGATCCTTAAGTCGATGGTCCTTGTAGTTGACGCCTTCCACAATTCCTGTTGCATCGGAGTGAAGAGCGAGCACGAAAGTCTTCAGCAGTTCCTGCTTTTGTCGATCAGAAAGCTCTCTAGAATCGAAAAAGATGTCTGAGAAATCTTTCTGACGCGACAAAGCGTCTTCGAGCCGTTTCCAGTCAATCATCAATAACCTGTCTTTACGCGCTGTACATTAATTTCGCCCTTCTTCATGAAGGCCTCATGTAGCTCTTCAGCAGTGATTCCACTGTAGATGACAATTCCAAAGAAGTAGTGAAGAGCATCGACTAATTCTTCTTTGTAAGATTCTCTATCAAATTCTTTGACCTCAGTTACACGATGGTTCTTGCTGTTCTTCAGTAGATGATTAGCTTCGAAAAGCTCGTGCATGCACTCATGTGCGAGGCTCTTTAGGATCTGTTGATTTTTCTTCTGTGAGAGATCTAGTGGGAAATCAGGATATTGTCTCTCGTCTCTCAGCAAGAGGTTAAAGTCTCTCTGCTGATTGTACATTTCATCAAGTTTATCCATGACTTGATATTACAATTCTATTCTTCAAATTTACAACTTAGAGATTCTGTCGTCATCATCTTTGTGATTACGGATAGTAGCCATCATTTGAACGTTCGGATCGCTTGCAATAATGGGGCGAATTTTGCGTCTATCTTTTGGCATGTGAAGATCCTCTTCTAATATTATGACAAAGGTTAGACCTTGACTTTCAAGATATTCTTTTGCAGCTGCGTGTTTAGCAGCAACGTTAGGATCATTTTGCAAAGCATATAAGCTCTTGACTTCATAAACGCATCTTTGAACAGGAACGTAAAAGTCGGGCACATAATGACGTCTTGTTTTGTCAACGGCATCATACGGAATTCTAAAAGATTCTTGTATCAATGACGAATTAATGTCAAGTCCTTCTTGTTCAAGCTTTTTTACAAAGAAGTACTCATAAGAACTTCTAAAGAAAAAGTCCTTGTACCAGCCTTTAATTCCCCAAGAGCTGTTCTTGCTAGGAGATTCACACATAACTCTGTGCTTTGAAAGTGACATCTTTTCTCTTGTTTCTAGTGATCTCTTTTGTCCTTTGCATGCCGCAGCCGCTTTTTCTCTAATAGACTTTGACTTTTCGGGGTCGTAACGCTCTTCAATAGACTTGCCTCTCCATCCACAAGTTTCGCTTTGATGAAGTCTCATCTTTTCTGATTTCTCTATTCCATATTTTTCATCCCATGAGAGCTTAGCAAGATTACTCATCTTTTCGAGAGCTTCTGGTGTGTACCTTTCTTCTCGAGATCTACGACGATCTCTTAGCACTTTATCATGCATGTTTTTTCTGAGGATTTCAATTTCTTCTTCTGAGTATTTTTGTTTCCACCATTCTTCGATAGTTTTATCGGCAAAATATGCACGTCTAGTTCCTTTTGCATGCTGCCATTTGTTCGAACACGTCTTGCTACAAAACCTAGGTGCATTTTTCTGAACAGTTTCTCGCGTAATTTGAAGTTTGCATTGCTCGCAAACGAACACTGCTATCCAAGGCTTTCTCATGTGTGTAAGTATTGTTCGAGTGTTTGAGCTATCTAAAGATTTTGTCTTAAATTACGACATCTACAAATCACAATACAATCGATATTTACGGTCATGAGAAACGACAAGATTGTCAGACACCTTCAGGAGAGATTCGGTGACCCGATTGGAAGTTACGCAGGTGAAGCACCCGTGGGTGTCAGAAGCGTCGAGGAGGACTCTCTCGTCTGTCCCGGCTGCGGAATGATGGCAATCGACGGCGAATGCGGTTGCGGCGGTCAAGAGATGTGCAGCTGCGGTTGCGGAATGACTGCCGCGGAGTGCGGTTGCGGTGCGATGTCCGAGGGCGTCGAACCGTGCGCAGAGTGCGGAATTTTGGAGATCGAGGGCGAGGGCTGCAACTGCACGCACGCCGAAGGTCATGAAATAGACGAAGTGGCACCGCCAGGCAAAGAGAAGATGGTGAAGGCATTAAAGAAGGATCCTGACGTCGATAACCCATGGGCCGTCGCGTGGTACATGCACGGAAAAGAAAAGAAGAACAAGAAATGAAGGTCTCTGTAGGAGTAGTCAAATACAGGGACATGCCGTCCCGTCAGTGGTACATGTCGCCGCATCACAAGGGTTGGTACTACCACACGTCACGCACGACGCCCTCAGAAGATCTGTCTCCCAAATTCCTCGAGGCGACGCTAGACCCTCCGCTGAGACTGTTGGCTTTAGGACTAAACTCTCTGGGCTACACAACTCTGCCTTCGTGCAGCGGACATTATCAGGACGCAGAAGAGCTGAATGAAGTCTACGACCACCTGGTTCGCGATGCAAAAATTGTAAGAAATGAAGGCCTAGAACTGACCGACGTTGAAAACGGGAATACTCTGGTCCATCAGGACACATCGTGGCACCTACCCTGGGACCGCAGGGAGTTCGCAGCGAGGGCAACAGGGCACGACGGGAAACCAGAAGGATACCTCGCGTTCGAAGTCCCAAAAAAGGACGGGTACAAGGTAGGCAAGGCAGTGAACGCCGCGGTAGGTATCGTCGAAGGGTCAAGATACGAAGTGATTCGAAAACCCAACAACTACGTGTTCGAGCTGAGGGTCCACACAGGAAAACAGAAAACCCAGGACCGCGCGTGGCAGGACCTGGGAGATTCCGTGATGTGTGACCTCGTCTGAGGTTTTCTTCAAATCACTTCTTGTGTCTGCGACGAGACTCACCGACGACAGGCAGCGTCTGTTGCATTGATGCTTTTTCGTAAGACCTCATCTTCTCATCGCCCATCAAGTAATCGTGGACGTGTTGAAGATCATTGTGAGACGTCGCGACGAGGTCTTGGACCCAACCCGGCAACTGGTCGTCTGAGTCGAGAAGCTCACAGATTTTTGCTGCCATTTCTTTCATGGAAGTCATGCGGGACTTGACCATGTAGCCTTCGTCGTCCATGGGGTGTCCTGAGTCGGATCCGTGGAGGAAACGCGTGGGATCGTCGTGCTTTGCGAGGCCCACTTCGTGGTGGTCTTCTGCGACGTAGCCCCAGTTACCGCTCTTCCACTGAGCGAACTCTTCCTCAGTGATGCGTGCATGTGCCTCAGAGAGACGACCCCGACGTGAGGTCACATTGTTGATCTCTTCCTTGATGATCCTACGAAGCTGTGTTGACGTGAGCTTCATTGCGACATGATCCTTTGCTTCAAGAGATATACATGACCTTCATGCTTGTCTTCGATGCCGGCAATGAGGTTGTCGAGACCACGGGTCAGAGTGCCGCACTCCTTCATGTGTGCGACGAGATGCGAAGCAACCTTGAGGAAGTTCATCTCAGCGAGATAAGACCTCTTGGCGAGCTCAGTGGGCTGTGGGATTGTCGTTGTCATGCCGTAGCCTTGAACGAGCTTGAAGCACTGTGAAGTCTGCAGTACGAGGTCGACGTTTGCAGTCGAGCCTAGTCCGATCGCCTTCTCGGCGACCGAGTCCACCTCACAAGTCACGCCCTCATATAGACGCTGGAACAGGAGATGGTCACCATAGAAAGGCTCTCCCTTGGTCACCCAGTGGTGATTCTGATGAACAGCTGAGAGGAATTTCAGGTGAACGAAGAGGACGGAGAGTTCTGGGTACGGTACAGCTCCCCACTCAGAGATCATGTTGTCTGTGACGATGTCGAGGTTTGGCTCTATGACAAGCTTCATCTCGAGTGTCTCTACGAGTCTTTTCTTCATTACTTGAGCTCCAGGTTAAATCCTATCATGTCGATGCCCGAGGGATGCATACCCCACGAGATCTTGTACGGCTCACCACTGCGAGCCTGAATGTCGTTCCAATGAGCAACATAGTTGTCGAGAGCCTTCTCGACCTTCGGAGTGATCCTGCCTCCAGGAACTGTGCCATTCACGGGCACAGATGTCTCTCTCCACGTCCCCTCGCCGAGGCGGTATTTCTTGACACCGGCAGGGACGGTAGATTTTCGAACGGCGAAAAACTTTTCTGCAGACTCAACGTACAGACGTGATGAGTGCGAATTTGCAAGCAGCTCGTCGATAGGATCAAGAGTTTCATCTAGAACTGGTATCACTGCGTCGTCCATGTGTGATTCTCGGAGGAGACGAGCCGCAATGGACTTCAGCGATCCCTCTTTCACAACGGCGGCCTCACGCTCTTCGATGCAATCGTAGATCGCATTGAGCAACTTCTCGCGGTCCAACATGACGCCAGTCGTCGAATAGTGGGAAGCTACAGTTCTCGTGGCGATCGCCTCCTCCCATTGACCTTCGACGTTTGTACCGTATTGCATACAAATCTTCTTCGCTAACGTCATGTACCAAAAATCGGAGAGATCATCACCCGGTGGCTGTTTGACCACGTCACCAAGGGGACCGTCACCGTGAAGATCAAAAGGTTCGTCGACAGGCTTGGGAGTCGGCACGCCTGCCTCTGTAAGCTTCTTGCTTCTCAGTATAGACCTCAAGGCATCGTCATCAGGATTGTGCTTGAAGCACTCTTTGACCAATTTGAGCGGCATTCGGCGGGCCGCGGCACATCGTACTGCTGACGTCCTATCACCGAGAAATTTTGCAGCAAACCTCTCAGGAAGCAATCTTGCTGCTACTTTCCTCACCTCTGTCGATCTGCTCGTCGAGGCCTCAAGTAGGACTGACGTTCTGATTGACGTACGAGGTACGTCTCGACCCGTTGCCTCTAGGATGTCAATCTGATCGTTGACAGCCTCAGCAACTCGCTCTAGGTCGTTCGAGACCATGACAGGAGCACCGAACACTCTAAAGAATTCCTCTCTGAGTGTACTATGCACCTTCTCTTCTCTAATGGTTTTCTTCACTACTCGCTGCAGCTGCTCAAGCTTCAGTTGCATGTTGCATAGACTCCTAAGGCGTAAGTATGTGTGAAGTGAGAAATCGTGAATCAGGACGAGGACATTTTCATGTCCTTCATCCACTTCCTGATCTTGCCCTTCACTTCATCGGGGACGTAAACACTCTTTTTTTGTAGCGCAGGATCGTCCATGAGCTCGATATCGTATGCTTCTTCGGGCTGTGATCCACGTCTCAAGGCCTCTCTGACGATCTGTCTGAGTCTAAGAACAGTTACCTTCACGTCCTGTAAATATCCCCACCGAAGAATAAGGACCAGTCAGGATGCCAGTTGCTGTGATGACCGAACTCCCAGAAATGGATGACCTTTGGTTCCGTAGGATTCTTGCGAAGCTGCATTCCTGCCTCGGCAAGAGTGCTGGCACCTTTCTTCCAGTTGCATTTCTTGCAAGACGCGACGCAGTTTCTCCACGAGGTGGCTCCTCCTCTGGCGCGGGGCGTGACATGGTCGATCGTGATGCCAGTCCAGTCCAGAGAAACTCCGCAGTATTGACACTGCCAATCGTCTCTGTTGAACAAGACCCACTTCTTGAATCTTGGGGCTGTGTATTTCCTGTTGACCCTCTCAAGAAGTCTCAGAGTCGCAGGCATCTCAAAGCTCCTAGTCGGTGAGGACATCGTCTCCTCCCAAGAGCTCTTCCTGTCTCCCATGTGTATTACCTCAGCTCTTCCCTTAAACAGTAAGTTTAGAGCACGCATCGGCGTGACAAAATTGAGAGGGGACCAGTCTGAGTTGAGCAACAACGTACGTCTCATATGGACAACATGCCGATTGCTTAGGTGTATACAGGTAACTATTCGACGAATGTTACGTTTGAGTTGCTTTCGAAGCGTTTCTTCATCACTTGGAAAGCATGATCGCTCTGGTCACATACCAAGAAACGTCTACCGACGGACAATGCGGCATCTGCAGTCGTTCCACTGCCTGCAAAAGGATCCAGCACGAGATCGCCTGGTGCGGAAGAAGCAACGATGCATCGTCTCACGAGCTTGAGCGGCTTCTGATTCGGATAGCCTGTTCGTTCCTTCGAAGCTGTTCCCACGATGCTCATCGACCAAACGTCTGTAGGAACCTGCCCTTCCATGATGCGACGCTCGGCTTCTTCCTTAGTCCTGCCCACGTATTGAAGTTCTGGTGCTGCATACGGAATTCTGTCGATAGCGTCCCAATTGAACACGTGCTTACCTCTCTTCTTGACGTAGACGAGGATGTTGTCGTGTTTCTGCGGCCAACGGTCCTTGCCTCTGCCGCCGTAGTTGTAGGACCACACGATGTCGTTGAGGAAGTTTTCCATTCCAAACACGTCATCGCAGATCACCTTGGCGTAATGGACCCACCGCCAGTCGAGGTGGAGATACAACGTTCCTGTCTCCTTAAGGACCCTGTGCATGTCCCTCAGGTGAGGCTCCAGAAATGAGAGATAATCCTCGTACCTATCGCAATATTCGATTTTAGAAACAGTTTTCCCGGCCTTCTTGCGTGCCATCGTCTGCATGTCTCCGGTGCCGAAGGGAGGATCAGTGTAGATGAGATCGACCGAAGAATCTTCGAGGCAAGACAGAGTTTTGCTCGCATCCGAAAGTCGGACGGTTCCTGTGCTCATCTCTTTCTCGCTCCGACGCGAAGAGCTGCGACGGCGGAGTCAAAAGTCTCCTCGTCCCTCTCGATGCAGATCCATTTGCGTTCCAAGCATCTCGCAGCGAAAGCAGTCGTCATGGATCCTGCGAATGGGTCGACGACCCACTGACCCTGGTTTGTGCTTGCCTCAATCGGTATCTCCACGACACGCAGAGGTTTCTGCGTGGGATGTACCTTTCCACTGAATATCTCGGTCACATCTGTCCAGACGTTGGTCCGCCGATAGAACTCCGACTTCGCAGGATACTTCGCGTTATAACCTGCGTATCCTCTCTTCGTTTCAAGGTATGGGACATTGAAGACTGCGGGCTTCTTCGGATTGCCTTTCACCATGAAAAGCAACTCTTCACGAGTAGAAAGGTAGTTGTAGGAGAGACCATATGCCCTCTTCTTCGACCAGGTGACGTAGTTAGACATGCGGAGATTGGTAGACATTTCTACGCGGGAGGCATACTCGAAGAAGGGACGAAATCCAGGCACACCATACCCTCCCCAAACATACATCGCGCCGCCGTCTACCAGAAAGTCAGCGTACTTCTGTGTCCAATCTATCATCCAGTCGACGAAGGCCTTCTGTCCGTTGCCCCACTTGTCCCAGTCCTCATCAATGATGTTGCCATAAGGTGGGTCTGTCGCGACCAAGTGCGCAGCTCCGCCAAGCCTGTCCTTGACCTCGTCGAGAACGTCCTGCTTCGTGCAGTCACCACAGATCGCGACGCCGTCGCTGAAAACCTCTAACTTCATTGGAACGATTATATGACCGCGAGTATCGTCATGTACACTGAGTCTAGTCGATCTGGATCACTCCGGTGCCGCGGGGTGATCCGTACTCTGCACCACCGACGTGGCAGAAGACGTTCTCGGTGATTTGACCGTCGAATTGACCGTGTGAGTGTCCACAAAAGACCTCAAACCTCGTCTGAGGATTGTTGGAGGACACTTCAATGATCGCGTCGCCCATGAGCTTCGATGTGTACCAAGGCATCGCATAGGGCGTACCCGACTTTCCGTTGTGCCTGTGTGTCTGCGGAAAAGGCGGAACGTGCGTGATCAATACTACGGTCCTGTGCCTCTTTGCCGCCGCCGAGGCGTGTTTTCGCATATAGTCAGCAGCTGTAAAAGAAATCTTCCGTGAAAGACTAATGACAGAGCCGATGTGCGGCTGTGGACCGCCGGGCCCGACGCCGATGGGACAGTTGTCACGATAGTCAGCTATCTTGAGCCAGTCGTTCATGAGGAAACCCGGGGTGCCTGGTGCTCCGTACATTGCGTCGTACCATCCGTCGTGCCCGACGAGGCCGACGTTTTCAGTCAACTTAATGACACCTGACCCTGTGAGATATATCAAGTTGTCATGTTCCTTACAGAGTGCCCTGACTTCCTTCCTGACCGAAGCGAAGTCACCGTCATAGAAGTCATGATTGCCGAGGACGAAATAGATCGGAACGGGTAGCGTCTCGGCCAAAGCACGCAGGTGCCTGATCAGCTTCTGAGCTATCGAGATGTCTCCGGAGACAAAGAGACCATCACATCCGGACGCTGCAATCGGAGCCGCGAACTCCTCGCGTATCCTAAATTCTCCTGGGCCGTCGATGAAGTCGAGGTGTATGTCTGTCGCCCAAACTATCTTTTTCACTGTGTAGTTTCTTTCTTAAACCTGACAGCTCGAGCTTCTTCATGTCGAGCTCGACATGGATCGCAAAGAGTGCGTATCCAGCTGCCTCCCTTGTTGGGACGGCCGGGTGCTCCACATGTCTCACAGATCTTGTACGACATCGATTCTGCCATCGTGATCATTCCGTAGATCCTATCGTTCCCACCGTAAGTGTAGAAACGAAGGCCGCCGAACTTCTCCTTGACCTGAGACGCGACGACCTGTAGGTCTTCTTCTGGTGTGGAAGTCTCTAGGCTCAAATCACTCCGCTCGACGCTGAATTTCTGAGAAGAAATAGCATTGTCCACTTCGCGCTGGATACATGCACACAGAGTGTCGATCAGGTCATACCAGCCGTCATCACACTCAAATCCCCATGCTGAATTCGGAGCTAGTGGAGACCCATCACTTTCTCGAAAGATCTTGGGATATTTCTCACAAAGAGCTTTGTCTTTTTCTGGTGTCATGCAACGATACTAAACAGTATCGTTGCAAATATGCATTATCTACTTGATCTGTACGGCCTCGAGATCATCGAGCGCAATCAGAATGTCTACGACGGACATGGCTGCTTCATCCTCTTGTTTCATTCCAATGCCCTTCAAAACATCGTCAAGCAAATCACCAAACTTCTTTTTAGCTTCTTCTTTCTTTGCGTTGTCTTTCTTGTCGCCCTCTTCTTTAAGCAGCTTCACTCCTGCGAGTTTCTGCCAGCGTTCCATTACAAGATTGCTGTTGCTATATCTGTTCATAGACATCTTGGCTGCTCTCAAAAGATCGCCTGCAGAAACTCGAAGCCCAGACTCTGCCATAAGGTGGCTATTTTGAACAAGCCATCCGATGACCTTTTCTGCAACGTCAGGCTTTGCACCTGATTGCTTAGAAATTGCAGCTGCAAGAACCTTTGTCGCTTTCGGAACGTCAACTTTCTTTTCAGTTGCCTGTTCTTTGCCTTTTTCAGGATCTTGACCTGAAGCCTCGGCGGCCGCTGCAGCGAGAGTCGGAACTGCCTGCTCAGGTTTTCCTGCGTCTACTGGTGTTCCTGGCTTGGTGCCGTCTCCAGCTGCTGCGGCCTCTTTGTCAGCTTCTGGTGCAGCGGTTGCTTGTTCCTCCGTCATCTTATTGATACCGGCAACAAGCCAATCCTTCAATGCGGCTTTGTCGACACCTGCTGCTGCACCTGCCGCAAAAAGTTCTGCCACAGCCTTCTGGATCTGCTCGGACGCTTTGGAGTAGACAACTTGATTCTTCTTGTCGGCAAACATTTTTTTGATGTCGCCGGCCATCTCTTTTCCCGCAGAAACACTGTTTAAAGCGTCTTTAACCCAGTCAAGAACGCCCTCATTCATTAGAAGATGATACTGCCTAGAAGACATTCCTGTTTCGATGGCAGCTTCATACAGCTTGTAACGAATAAAAGACTCAGTGACGACTTTCTTCTTGCGCATGACTTTAAATATAGCAGGTTAGAAAAAAGAAAGGTGACTTACGTCACCTTTCAAATTATTACTTCGATTTGATCTCTAGGGTCCTTGCTTCTTGTTCTTTCGACTTCTTGAAACGCAAGGTAAGGACTCCGTCCTCAAGTACAGCTTCAGCGGTATCTGGGTCGAAGTCCTTAGATATCCTGTAGACGTGCTTGACATCTTCACCGCGAGCCTTGCCAGTGATGTTTACTTGTCTCCCCGAGACCTGCACGGTGAGATCTTTCAACTTGACACCAGGAAGATCCACAGAGAGTTCAAGTCCTTCTGCGGTCGACTCCACCCGATAGTCGTTCAAAATAGAACCTCTAGTTCGGGTCTTGGGTAGACCGTAGAAGAAGGCATCGAACAAGTCAGGTCTTGGCATCGATTCGTAGTAACTCGTCAACATTCAACAATCTCCTTGTGTTTGAAGAGGCTGTTGCCTCACAAAGAAACGATAAGCATTGACACGAGAGATGTAACCCCTACCGTTACATTTTTTCACTCATCGTCTTTGACAATGAAGAGTCGAGCATACACCATCACGCTGAAGAAAGCTAGAACAAAGTAAGTCAACTGAAGAACAGATCCTTTCCTTGCTTCTTATCAACAGCTTCAGCAGCATATTTTTTGTGCATCTCTTCGACAGCAGCGACATAATCGGGATCCAGTGTCATGCATTCTGCATCGGCAGGATCTTGCACTAATCGCACCTGACGCATGAGGTCTGCGCCATCGATGCCGAATATGACTGCTTCTTGAAAGATCTGGATCATTCTCATTGCGACTGCGTCTGAAATCTTGTAGCTCATCGACATGTTCTCCTGTTCCTTATAGTACAACGTGTTTACTTAAAGCGCAATTAGACCTTTAGAATTTAGGGCTGCAAGTATCTCTTCGTGCACTTCTTCCTTCGAACGTTCGCTGTTGGCAACGTGCACATCCTCGGAGTGTCGAGAAGCCCAATCTCTATAGATAAACCTGACAGCAGCTTGTAGTTCATGATCTCGTTCGTAGGCGTCTTCTGCGACGTGTCGATGCGACTTTCCAATCAGCAAGATCGTAAAATCAGGTCGTCGTAGGACCTCGTACAGGCCGTCTACGTAAGATTCAGATAGACCCGTAGCACGTCCATAAACTGAAGTCGAAAGACTCCAGCGGTCGAATATCACGTAGTCGTACCTGTGCTCAAGACTGATCAGGGTGAACGTCTGAAAAATCCATCTATTGATGCATTGCAACCACTGGAATAGTTTTGGCAGTTTTTTCGCGAGACCGTTGCCAAGCATCCAGTATATGAGACCGTATGTCGTCCTGTCCCAGATTGGGACCTCAATGAGGACTGCGCTCTTGCCTCTGTCGTTGAGATAGTTGCACAACATGCGACTCTGCGTCGCCTTGCCGCAGCGGTCAGCTCCTTCAAGTACGATGATCTTGCTCATTCGAAAGGACCTCGCGGGGCGCCGTCGTTCGTGAGACCAAAGGCCTCGAGAGACGCATCGAATTGCCCAGTGTCCTTCACGAGTCGAAGCATCTCGCCCGCCAAGTCTCTGACTTCCTTCTGGGCGTGTGTCGAATAGCGGAGGCGGAGGAAGTTGACAAAGCTCCTGAAGTTGAACATGACATCGGAGGAGATCTGGTTTCCGTAGGGGAGGTATAATCTCGCGGACTCCTTCGCCCTCTTGCGAGACATTCCCTTCGCGACTAGTCTCTCTAACGTCTCATGATAAAGCCTGATCGAGGTCTCTAGATGCTCCTGATACACCTTCTGCTCCTCCTCGTCCCAGTCGGAGGGCACATAGTACTTGTCGTCCTTCAGCTCCTTGTATCTCGCGGATTCCGCGTTGATTGATACGCCGATTCGATGCTTGAGGAGATGGATGTGAGTACTCACGTCGGTGACAACTAAGAAATGAATCGATGATTTTTCGAAGGGAGTTCCATGTGAGTTTTCAGCCAACATCTTGAGAAGTTTTGGAATTCTGTCGCTCTTTTCAGGTGTCAGATCCCGAGAAGTCGACGTCCATGCGGACAAGGCATGTGCTTGGTCGCCGCCGTATGTTCCGATCAACTCTACGACATTTTGTCTAGAAGGCATGAACGAGATATTACAGCATCATCAAGAGTTGTTCATGACGAACGTTTTAGGTAGATCTCATGAATTTCAGCAGCTTGTCCTCGAGGAGTTCCTTCATTTCCACCTCAAGATCCTGAAGGACAACATTGGCAGACTGCAACATCTGCCGCTGCTTCACAGGATCTTGAGAGACTTGTGACACATGACGCTTTAAGTGCTGCATCAAATCATCGCATGCCTTGCTCGCGACCTGCGACAACGCGAAGTCAGGTATGCCTCGTGCGTAGTCTTCCTTGAGGAGGTTGTTCACCTCCTCGGAAATGATGCGTCTTAGATCAGATTCCTTCACGGCTCAGGCTTCGGGTCCTTCTCCGACTCCCATCAACTTGGCACTGGATGCGAGCAAAGCAATGCTTGCTGCATACTTCTCCAAAGCCATTGAAACGTCGGTCGCAAGTGTCTGTTGTGCCGTCATCAATTCATCTGCGTCATAATCTTCAAGGTCGTCCATGAGGACGGGACCTGAAACCTTCTCTCCGCCGGATTGGACTATTAGTCTCGCAAGAATGCTGAACATCTTCTTGTCGAAATCGACTCGCATATCGTTCGCCAGATCTTGAGCCGCGTTGTCAGAATCTAGTTCGCTCTGTAAAGCGACGCTGAGATCGTCGGAATACATGCTGTCAACAGGGCCCTCGGCGAGGACGTAATTGCGCCTGCGATCGTACATCTCGTTGTGTAGATTTCGACGCATCTTCTCTTCGTCTTCGATGAGGTTCTTGATTTGGTTCAATTGCCTGGCAGTGAGCTTCATGTGTTGTCTCCGTCGTCTAGCGGTAAGTATTCGTGTCATTCAGTATTTACGGTTGAGATGAAATCAACACTTGGACCAACCGCAAGATGCACAGGTGACGCAGCCTTCCTTGTAGACTAGGGACTCCGATCCACAAGAAGTGCACTTCTTATCCGAAGCAGACTTAGTCCCGTCAGGAATATAGCTCTTCAAGACTCTTGACAGGACACGAGAGAAACTCTGCATGTCGCTATGCTTGTCCTTCTGAAGCTGTTCACACACGTAACTGACGGGCACACCGTGACGCAGTGCAAGGGAGAGAGTCCGTGTGAAAGCACCGTGGTTTGGGTTGGAGAACAGCTCGACGATGTCCTTGAAGACTAAGCTGTCATCGTCGAGTGGGATCTGAAGGTTATATGTTGCCACGCCGTCTTTCTTACCATTTTTGACGAGGAGGCCGCTCTTGACCTTCTTCGGCACCTCGACATGTGATGACAGACCGCAGAAGATCTCGTAAGGCTTGTCCTCAAGTTTACCTACCAGGACGAGATACGATTCCTGACCCTCAGAACCCTTGACATTAATTCGATGAATATCGCACGGTAATTCCTTGGGACGCTTTGGTGCGTGGTTTTCCTCGATGTCGGCAGGCTGATCTTCTGGTGAGTCTTTCTTGACGTCTTTCTTGGGCTCATCGGAGACCAAGACACCTGTTCTACAACCGTCACGATAAACGGTGAATCCCTTGCATCCAGCCTCCCATGCGGTCATGTAGACGTCTGCAACAACCTCACGAGTTACGTCATTGGGAAGATTGCATGTCTTAGAGATGGCATGACAGATCCACTTTTGAGC
>Ga0181343_1000511_pt1 | contig 16971 bp, 21 predicted proteins | sample Su13VDMLBSD_FD_130110 | JGI IMG/M metagenome (GOLD analysis project Ga0181343, IMG submission 130110) | Freshwater viral communities from Lake Michigan, USA - Su13.VD.MLB.S.D | ecosystem: Environmental > Aquatic > Freshwater > Lake | place: USA: Michigan | collected 2013-07-15 | reverse complement strand
TTAAATGTCGTTGACACGCTCTGCGTTGATCGCAATCTGTACCCAAACACCTAGCGTTGTCATTTGGCAATGGGTATTTCATTTGTTGTAGTTTCATACAAACCCCCTCAAAAAATCTTTTAGTTGGTCTACATTCTCTGCGTTTACGCAGATACCAGTTCCTTTGCTTTCAGCAATCCTATTAAGCTCACGCTCTTGTAACAACGTGGGTTTTAAGTTATCAGCTTTACATTCAATAGCAACGAAATGTCCATTAACACAAGCTACTATGTCAGGTATAGCTGACCGTCCATAACCATTAGCACTTGGCATGAAGTACCATGCGCCCACTTCAGCTAATATTTTCTTAACCTTTTCTTTTATTGCGCCTTCTTTAGTCCTCATCTATATACCCCTCTACTTCAATATAATCCCCTACACGAGGGGGCGATTCACCTATAGCTTTCTGGTAATAATCTTGCATAGCAATTCCTTCCCAACTATCATGCCAATGTTTAGGCACGTCTTTTGACTCTTGTTTTACGGTTGAAAGTGTACTTACTGCCGCCCCAGTGACTCTAGCAATACTCGCCAAGCTATACCCTTTACTATAAAGCACCTGCAGTATGAGAGCGTAATCAATATCTCTGACCATTTGTAGCCCTGCCATCTAATTGTTTACGTCTAATTTCGTCGCAATATGCTATTACTTTTTTATTTTTACGCATAAACTGAACGATTTGTGCCGCCATTCCAGTTATTTTTATTGTTTTACCTTTGGAGATAAACGCACAAACTTCACGAATATATGGCACCCATTCCATAATTTCAGCTCTGTTAAACAAAACTGTACCGTCAAGATGAATTGCTATATGTTTTGGCGCGCAGTATTTAGGATCTTTTAATATTTTTTCTAGAGGTATAAGGTTTATACCAATTAACTGAGCAATTTCTTTTTTTGTGATATTCTTTTGCTGATTGATTCTTGGTATATTCCCAGATAAACGTTTTTGTAATGTCTTTGTTTTAAGTTGAGCTTTTATAAATTCTTTATTTTCCGCATGATAACGTTTGTTATTTAGCTTTCTTTTTTCTTCTATTGTCATAATAGGTACGGTGTCGGGTTTTTGTGCCATAGTCTCAGTAATTTCTCCCTTACGTAATGCACGTTTGTTGGCATTAAGCCGTTCTTTATTCTTATGGTAATACGCTAAGGCTTTCGCCCTACATTTTTCTTTATTAAGTTGATAATAATCTTTGCTATACTGCATATCTGTGGTATCTTGTAGGCTCATTGTATTAATCCTCGTTGTTGCTACTGTTGCGCTCGTTGGTTTTGGGGCTACCTTAAAAAAGTAGCCCCTTTTTTTATTTATTCTTCACCGACTGTATCCAGTAATAAATCTTCTAACTCATTTACATCTTCGGGGGGTTGCCCACCATTTAGTCTTTGAAGTATAGCGTTGTCTACTAAGTTTTGATTTGTCATTTGCAGTTGTTGTTGCCAATAATGTGCTTCCTCCTCTTGTTGCTTGCTGTTATATCCATGCCAATGTGAACCATACCCATACTCACCATTGTTACTAGCTAGGGCTGTTGTTGCTATCGTCATCGTCATCGTCATCGTAATAAACGTCTTCATTTGTTATTCCTTTTAGTGATGTTATTTGTTCAGTTCTCATACACATACAAAACCATGAAGCAGATATCTGCCACCCAATCTCAAACCATTCAGGTTTGCTTATTGGTATTTTAAATACGTTGTATTCACTTACTTCGTTGTCAGGTATTATGTTGGGGCTATCTATAGCTAAAATCATAGCCATATTAGATTTTAAATAGTCTGGTAGTGTCTCATTAGTAAAACTTCTAGTAAACCCTGTCTTTACATATAGAGTACTATAGTCACCATGTTTACGCAATGGGACACGCCAAATACTTTTACCTGCATAATATAATTTTATTGGTGTTAATTTTTTGGTGTCAAGAACCAAGATAAACCTCCTCGTGCGTTATAATATTTAGATGAAGGTAATGTAACCACTGATAAGTCATTATCATAACTAGCCCCTTTTGGTATAAAATCTACAGCCATTTCTTTATGTTCATGTCGTACTTTAAACATAGTTATTATGGATTGTAGCTCGCTTGGACATTCAGATATGTCAGCTATGCGTGTGTAAGGTACTACTGTTTCAAAACTACGTATAGCTGCTAAGGGACTATCGTTTGTTAGCTTTATTACACCTAAGAAGTATTCATCAGCGACTGTAATATCCGATTTATTACCCTCAAATGTTTTGATACCTAACGCATATAAAGGTGATGCAAAAATATCAGTAATCCTAAGTCTTTTTTCTATTTCTGTTGCATCAGCGTTATCCCATTTCTCTAACAAGGGAGCTATCTTAGCTTTATCTAATGGATAATCTATTGGTGAGTTAGTATTACCACCTAAGCAATATTGCATCATGGCATGTATTATAGGGTCATCAAGGTCGTACTTATTTTTATAAGTGTTACTATTAACACTATTGCTAATAACTTCGTTTATATCACAAAACCCATTTGATACCCATGTATTAAAAAGTGAGAGCGTAGGTACTACTTTAGCTATAGCTTTCTTTAACGAAGATAATTTAACACTTTCTCTAACATAAATACTGTCACTACGCTTTGCTTTTTGTTTAGGATTTACTTTACATTTGTAGCAATAGATTACATCTCCATGCACGTTTTTGTCTGTGTATACTGAACACACATGTATACCGTTACCATATGCCATACAAACTTTATTTGCACGAAACCCATACACTTGCAAGCCGTATGTTTTATGTAACCAATCTACTAACGGCTCAACACCTGAAGCGTCAATGGTAGACTGAACTGATGCCAGTTCTTCAAAAACGATTGATTCTTTATTAATATATTCTTTCATTGTATTCTCCTAATTATCATGTCGTCAGGTGACGACGTACTATTTATAGTGCATCATTACTTCGTTATTTAACATCACATCATACCCCCATATACTAGCTGGATACTTTGTCCCTGCTTCGTACTCAACTAACTTTAATAGCGTAGTATTATTAGTTCTGCATAACGCATCTCTAAACTTACGCTTTATGTTGTTAGTTAATGTGTGTACTTTTATCGTAGTACTCCAGTTATAGTTAGTATAATAACTATGAGACCTAGTTCTAACAGCAGTTCTAATACTATTAAGGTTGTACTCCCACGCCATCTTAATGGCTGTATCCAATGGTTGAGTTGATAAATCACTAGATAGTCTAATTAACTCATTATCAATTTTATAGTTATTGCTAGGGTGAGTATAGCTTGGCTTATCACAGTCCTTATGTAGCTCCTCAGCTATATCTAGTATGGAATTAATCTCCATATTTCTAAACATAACATCTGTTATTTTGAACGCTTCCTCGTATGGCTTCATAGCTTCACGCACATTCTTTATTACAGTCTTATATCCAACTACTTTGTATTGGCACTTCGGGTGAGTTTCGAACGTATCTGTGTATATACGTAGTCCTTTAAACACAGGGTGTAATATCTCATCTGTTCTGTTTGAACCTCGACGGCTAATAACTACACCACCATGCTTCTTGCTACTACGTATATACCCTATGTACGGCAACCAACCCCCGTTAATATGTACCTTAAGCCCTTGTCCCACTCCGTAATGCTGGTTATCAGTTAAGAACTCAAACGAACGGTCAGGGTAAACAATCCCCACTATGTGTACTTCCCCAACATACTTAATGTAATCGTTCTCACCTCGCTTATATACTCTATTGTTCTTACCCGATTCTAGTTTATATTGCTCCTGAGTTATGGATATAGAAGTCCAACTCTTGCCGTAAGCTATCTTATAAACTTTCTCTCCATCTATCATCTCCTCATAAAAGCATTTGTGTGAGTATTTTCTACTCTCTATCGGATAACGATTTGTTGAACCTCTATATGGTTTTTCTACCGTAGTAATCCGTTCCAATCTAGCGTAGTCTAGTTGGCATGTAGCGTATTGTGGGTGTATAGTTTCTGTAGTCATTATCGTAATCTCTCTAAAATGTATTTATCGTTTGCATTAGGCTTTACATACTTTACTTGCTCACACTTCTGTATGTTGTCTATGTAATACAAGCAATAACCTGTACCTGATAGCACTAACACTAGAGATATTATTAACCCAACACATATACTTTTATATCTCTCAGCAGTGTCTATGGCTAACTCTATCTCAGTTTCCTTTAGTATCATGTACCTGTTAATTGCTTCGCTCTGTAGCTTCCTTGCATTCTCTTCCCTTATCTCTTGTATTGCACTCATACTTTCACCTTTATGCCACGTGGGGGTTCAAATGATTTGTTTTGTGTTACTAGCCATAATGTTGGTGTAGCAACCTCCCAACTAATACTGTCCTCTAGATAACCATCTGTGAATATAATTACACACTCGCTATTGAGCTTATTCTTTGTAATATACTCCGAAACGCACGATACTCTTGTACCACCACCGCCTAGTGGCTTAAGCAACGTAGCTATGTCAGCGTAGTCAGTTTCGAATACTTGCTCGCCATGCACGATGGTATCCCACCACAACACACGCACACGCTCAGGACTACATACACCACATATCGATGCCAGTTCGCTTGCAAACTCCGTCAGCTCTGCACCACCTATTGAACCTGATGTGTCTATAGCAATAGTCACCTCACCTAGCGTTTCTGTTTCATAACTAGGTAAGTACATATCATTGACTAGATATCTCTTGTTCATCTTCCTCCATGTCAATTCATCACTTCCTCTACATGACGACGTGATAAACTCTCTAAGGACTTCTCTCCAGTCTACCTTCGGCTCAAGTAAATCTGATATGGCTCTAGGCATCGTAGCACCCATACGTCCTGCAAGTATGCCACCCTCACGCAGAGCTTTATCTATAGCATCATTAACCTCCTTAGCTTCCTCATGTGTAAGCTCTGAGCTACCCTCAAAGTCATGGATATCTCCATCACCACCCTGACCACTACCACCCTGACCCTCTGGTGGTGGATTACTTATGAGATAGTTAAACACCTCACGCATACTCCAGTTCTTGAACATATCGTCCTGATATGCGTTGTCTGGTAGTTCTACAATACGTTCATCACCCCCACCAACAGTACCGTCTATGTCTTTGATGATTTGATTTACAACATAATCTGCTGATATATTAGCAATCCTACTATCTTTCTTCCACATATCCACACCACGTGGGATATGCTTTAGTGCAACATGTAGGTTCTCATGCAAGATAAGACCACGTAGCTTGGGGTTAGTGTCTATAGTTCTAAGGAACGCAAGACCATACTTCTTGTTGACTCCGTCGGTGTAGGCTGTAAACTTAGCATCTTCTATTACTTCAGACTTACCCATCAACATAACACCTGAGTATAGTGCAGTCTGTGGGTGCTTCATCAAAGCCACGTGAGCCTTCTTGACTCTGGTTGTTTGCTTTTGCATATCTATCTCCTCAGAACAATTCGTGATTAGCAGCTGCCCACTCTGCTATCTTTTGGTTACGTGATGCAATACGCACCGATTTGCTACCACGCATCATCATCGTGAAGAAAATTGCTTGTACCTCTGATGACTTAATACGCTCTACGAACTCCATGAACGCTGACAAATCATCTTGCGTTTCTATAGTGTCAATAGCTTGGAACATAATCATAAGTTGTGCCGCAATCTCGTCAGGCATAGTAACCTTAGTTGGGGCTTTGATAATATCTCGTACATCAAGTAAACCTTTCTCTAATGAAAGGAAAGCCGCCATATCACCTGCCGCACTTGCACCGATAGTACCAGCCAATGCACACATCGTAGCGTTCTCACCTAGTTTATCTCTATTGCGTACAATAACGTCAGCCTTAGCTAATGAACGTGGTGAGCAGAACGACATTGCATTTGATGATGGTTTGAATATGTATGGGTTATCGTTTTGATTACCGTCTGTGTATGACGCTAATGCTCTTGGGAACATATTAACCCACGCTCTGATGACACGACTAATCCCTGCCTCACCTGCCCATGCCAACCACTCGTCTACGTTGGGCTTGGACATTTTTAATATACATACTCTGTTACCAGCATGTGCCAGCATTGAATCACCAACTCCATCTGATGCGTTGTTAGACGTACCGAACACAATAGACCCAGCTGGTAGAGCAACATCACCTAACATTCTTTCTAGCATTAGTCGGGTAAAGATTACCTGCAATAACTTCGGGGACTTCATGAACTCATCTAATAGAATAACTTTAGGTTTGTTTGAGTCTAGTTTGAATAAGCTTGCTACGTAATACTCTAAGCTCTGTGTTTCATGATTGGGGATAACCATACCAATGTCTGACATATCCTTGACAGGACAATCTACGTAGATGTAGTCGTACCCATCACCTAAGTCTTCCCGAATCATATGAAGTAATGATGTTTTACCACAACCCGGCTCTGACTGAATGATTGGTGTAAGCTCTACACCGATAGCTGGAATGATTGTACGTAGTTCGTTGATTGTTACTGTGTTGCTAAAATTTAAAGTTGTCATTGTATTTCCTTAGTTTATTTTATTTAGTATGTCGTCAGTTGACGACGTGTTATTTACTGCTAAGCTTACCGCTTACATATTTATTCATCTCGTTCTCCTATAATTTATTAATTACTTTCCAAGCACTATACTTTTTAAATGGTACAGCTTGCTCACGATTCCACACCCAGTTACTACCCCCACATCTTAAGGGCTTTAATGTCCAAGCTAATTTCCTAACACCATACCTACGCTTAGCTAACTTCCAGCTTATACAACCTTTTTTTACTAGATACATTTGAATGCTCCGAACTTAGACAGAATACTGTCTACGTCTTTCTTAACACACTCACGTGTGTAGTCGCTGTCCCTTATCGATTGTGCATCGATACCTTTTAACGCTCGCTCTAAGTCATGTCGTGCCTCCTCTAGCAATGGACTATTGGTTAAGTTAAATGTTTTAAACAGCTCGCACATGCTCTGTGCTTTCTCTAGGGTAGCACCGTATATCTTCTTTCTCTTTTTACTATCTTTATCTTCTATCTCACAGCACTCACTAATAGACTTCATTAGTGCAATCATACGCTCGGCTTGTTGCTCACCGATTACTTGTATTATTTCCTCTGTTTGTTTCTTATATGTACTATGTAAATCTTCCGCTAAGTCGTTAGCTATACTGCATCTAAAGTCAGACATAGGTACTTCTGACACAAACAGCTGACAACCAAACTTCCTACGCACATCGTCCTTGTGTGGATAGTCATCTCTGTTAAACATATCTCCCTGACTAAATGCCATGTTGCTGACTATATGGTCGTAGTCTGTTAAGAAGTCTTCTAGTAGAATGTGGAACTCCTGCTCATGCTCCGCCCATTCCTGCTTAAACGCTGGTAAGTCCATGCAAGGTAGTAAGTCCTGACTCTTGTTCCAACGATACGTCCTACGCTTTCTCCAGTTATACATAGCCTGTCTGTAGTTGACTATAGCTTTGTGCTTTGGGTTGTTGTTCAATATGTTCTTAACGAAGCGTCCTGCGTTCTTGTCTGCTTTCTTAGCAGTCGTAACCTCGTCGGATATTTCACGGTCTTGCTTTGTTGCACTCCACACGTTTACATCTAGTGCTATCAGCACCGCTGAAGTTGACAGGCTGATGATGTGGTTGGGTTGTGCTAATTCGATTGTATTAGTTGTCATTGTTATTCTCCGCTTGTTAGTTCATTTAAAAGATTAATAAGTTGTTCGTCGTCATACTCTCCACCGAAGTAGTTAGCAGTTTCGTTGTAGTATGCTTCGTTTAGCTCCTTCTGGGTTGCACGTTGTGTTGCGATGGTTGCAATCTCATGCAATAAATCTTCTCTACTTACTTTCATTGTTATTCTCCAAGTTATTATGTCGTCAGTTGACGACGTGTTATTTATATTTTAGTTTTAGTGCTAACATTTCTTTGTAAGAACCTTCTCCAATTATCTTGTATGAGTTTCTTACATCATTACCTTTGCACACAATAACATTACCATGTGCGTTTACTTGTGCTGTGTATATCTTTACCATGCTTCCTCCTAACCCATCATTAGTGCATCAAACTCTTTTAAGACTCTGATGTTGTTACGTTGACTGGCTGTTGTTTTAAAATGACTCTGTGCCTTGTTAAGAGCAGACTCTCTACTCTTAGCCCATATCTGGGCTGTGTCGTGCCTGTACACGACGGTGAAGGCTCTGTACTCCTTATCTTCTTTATCTTCGTTCATTGCTTTATCCAAGTTATGATGTCGTCACCTGACGACATGTTAAATACCAAAAAGACCAAACTTCCATGTAAATACCTCACTTCCTAGACTACTATTATACGCCCTTTTTACCCTTATGTCAAGTTAATGTTTACGAAAGATATTTGAGTTGTGGGTTGGTCTGTTATTATTCTACGTCATCTATGTCATCATAGCTTTTTGGTGCTTGTAGCTTTTTAATCAGGTTCATTAGTTCATTTGGCACATCTGACGTAGCTATGGGTGTATAAGTATCCTTAAGTCTGGCATTGAATTCCTCTTTCTTTAGTTTCATTTGTTCCCTCTTATCAAGTATCTTTTTAGTTTCCTTTTCTTTAAACTCTCTTACTATCTTTATTCGTGCAATCCTATCTTGGTATGCCACATCAGCGTTGTAGGGCATCTTTCTTTCTTTACCATGTACAACGTCGTGGGCTGTCCATTTACCAGCTAAGAACTTAGCATGTCTATCACACAGCGTGGATAATGGCACATATAGACTACTACTCCATTCCGTTAGGGTCTTGGTCTTACCCTTATAAGTAAACAAGGTCTTATTCTTCATCCAATTACCATTTACTTTGATAAATAAATCTTTTATTTCACACCCATTCCTATATCGCGTGGCTATTGTTTCGTAGCAGATGCCAGTTATCTTTGCCCACTCCCACAGCGTGTGTGTTTGGTTGTTGTGTGTTACATCGTCGTATCTTGATACTGAACGTCGTGGGGCTGGTTGTTGCGTTTCCTTATTTAGTATGTCTTCACCTGACGACGTGTTATTTATCTCTTTTGGTTTGCGTGGTTTTTGTTTTTTGTGCACCTCTATTGGGGCAATAAGTTTATCTCCTCGTGCACCACGTAAATATCTTATTCTTAAAACATTGCGTGGGATTCCTTCTGTTCTTGCTAACTCGGTTAGTGTAATAGTTTCACATCCTAACTCTACTAAATATTCTATTTTCTCTCTCATTGTATTACCTATTAAGTTCATTTCTAAAATGTCAGAATCTAACTCTAGACTCAGTGGCTTTTTTACTAGGGTGCATTTGTGTCAAAAACTGTGCAAAAACCAGACGCAGATAATACACGTGTTTTTGTTTGAGGTCAATAATTTAGTTTTTTGTGTCATATCTGATAATTTAGAAATGAAAGTGGCTTATTTTGGGGTGTTTTTGTACACTTTTGACGGTTTAATATGTGTGATATCAGAAATGAAATAGAGTAGGTGAAAAAGGGTGCTTATGTAAAGTTAAACCTATAAAAATTGAGTTTTGTGTCAAATAGGTAGTGCACAAAAAAAGTGAGAGAACATGCGGGGTGTAGCGATTTGGACGTGGTTTTTGTGTCAAAAAAACATTATGTAAGTTGACACAGAATGGGCTTTTTACCATTTCTGATAATTTAGAAATAAACTATTTATAAGGAAAGACAGTTTGTAAGTTATTGTTATTCTTATTATTATATTATATTATATATATAGTAGTAGTAGTTAAAATATAGTTGTGTTTATACCGATGTACTACTGTGCAGTGATTTTGAAAGGGGGGGGTATGCCCAGTAAAAGTATACATTATGACGCTTGCCCAGCTGTGCAAAGTTTTACAAATTTGTGCAAAACATAGTCCCCATACCCTATTTTTTCGCGAACACATTGGTACATCGGTACTACACCCCGCGTCGTTACTGAGTTTTTTTGTGTTCACCAAAAAAACACCATTGCACAGAATTTTACGAAGTGTATATATATCAACAACTTAAAAACTGACACATACGCACAAATTGTTATTTACGGAATACTCCTGCGTCGGAAGCCACGAACGGCGTGGGCTGTAGCTTATGTACACTTTAGCAGTACATAGAAAAAGCCGTCAAAATGGTGAAAAAAGACTATAACTGCGGTAAAAAAAGTCATAAAATAAAATAAAAATAATTAATTTTAATTATTGACAAGGGTAAAAAAAAGGATTATGCTAAACCATAGCAAGTTTAGCATCTCCCAGCAAATCCCTAAAAATCAAAAAAATAACATAGTCAATACTTTTGACAAAGAACAAATCATAATGTCGTCACGTGACGACATGTTAATTACTCAGATGAACTCCGTTTGATGTGCTCGCGCTTTAATAACTGGTATCAATTTTGGCTAAGCCAAAAAAAAGGGAGTCCGAAGACTCCCTAGTTGATTTACTCTTTTTCGTTCCAAATTCTATTAAAAGCATTTAAAGCCCGTGTGTATCGCTCACAGTCTTCTTTATGGTCTTTACCCCATAACTTAGCCCTACCATCTAAAACGTCGTGAGCGTGTTGTACTTGCTCAATAAAGGTCTTGGTCTGACGTGGACTTCTACCTTTAGACTCATTAACCAACTCTACACCTTTAGCCAATAACCTTGCGTAGTTTTTACTGCAATATTTATCAGTTGCAATTCTAACTTCTGATATTGCTTGATGCAATTTAGGCTCGGAGGTTTTAAGCTTACCAAATTCATGGCTGGTGTATGAGTATGCTACATCAACAGTAATTAACAACTCACGACCTGAATCTATGATACTCATAGACGGTTTATAAACTTCGTTACGTCGTAGTCTATAACCTTGATACAGTTGCTCTTTAGCCTCTACTGGAACGTCAGCCTTAACAGGGAAGCCAACTACACTAGCTAAACACCATTGAGCTACACTTGTAATAGTGTCACCAGCTACTGCTTGGTTATAAGCTTGACTTTTAATAGTTAAAACGATTTCTTTTTTAGTTGTCATTGTATTTACCTTTTAGTTAAGTTATGTACCTTGTTGGTACGGTTCTATTAAAACATAATTAAATGATTAGGTAAAGTTTAAGCATACTTATAGTGTCGTCACCTGACGATACGTTATTTATCTCGATGAACTCGGTTTGATGCGCTCATGCTTTAATAACTGGTATCAATTTCGCAGGCACAAAAAAAACCCGTCAGACCTAAGCCTGACGGGTAAGATATTATTTAATGGTTTTCAGTATTTCTTCAATTTTGTTTTTAAAGATTGTTATTTCAAGCATTGCCTTATCTAGTACTGCCTTATTCTCTATTTCCTTTCCAACGTGTAGCTTAACCTTTTGTTCCATGCTATCGCAGTATGCTAGGCATTGCTCACTCACTGTTTTAACTGCTCTAGGTTTTCTACTCTTTCCCTCATTCTGTATTGCTACACCTGTTTGAAGTAGCCTAGCGTATCTTTGTGAGCAATACTTGTCGGTGGCTATCCGAACCTCTTTAACCGCTTTATGTAATAATGGTTGTGATTCTTTTAACTTACCAAACTCATTGCTTGAGTAGCTATAAGCAACGTCAACGCTAACCGTAATTTCCTTGCCACCATCGGTAACACTAGATTCAGGCTTAAAAATCTCATTACGTCGCAGTCTATAGCCAGCATATAACTGTTCCCGTGCCTTTATATCTATATCAGCCTTAACGGGAAAACCCGATATATTAGCCAAACACCATTGAGCAATAGCATATATAGAGTCAACGGCAACCGCTTGTGCATAGCCTTGTGATTTGATAGTCAAAGTTTCTTTTTTAGTAGTCATTGTAATATACCTTTTGTTTTGTCCCGTTGCGTTGTGCATTGGGTACGGTTCTATTAAAACATAATTAGATGATTAGGTAAAGTTTAAGCATACTAATGATATCGTCATGTGAGGATACAATAATTAACGACACGCTCACGGTTTGACGTGCTCAGGCTTTTATAACTGGTATCAATTACCCCGAAGGGTAAAGCCACATCCTTGTGGCTGTTTGATTATCTACCAAATTCTTTTGCTGTTGCTTCTGCACACTTAGATACAAAATCAAATATACATAATGTATAAGCCTTAACACTATCTAGTTCATCAGCTAAGTTATTATCTTCTATGTAATCACACAGTTCTTGTATCCTTGAGCATGGTGCTTTAGGAAAATGATCACAATAGAATGATATTAGTATTACTCGTTTACTATCTGTTAGTTTAGTCATTGCACTACCTCATTGTTATGCACGTCCTTGTGCGTTGGTTGTTATTTTAAGTTGTTGTTATAGTATTCAGTAGGACAGGCATACCACATACAGCCCATCAATCCTTCGAACTTATCCAGATATCTACCTACCTTTGATGGTTGAATATACCGTTCAAGTAATACAACCCTTTTATTTTCATATGTATACCATACTGTATACAGTACCCTTGCTTCAGTATCACTCATTGTCTTACCCTCCAAGCAGTGCAACTGCTATGTTCTCTATTACTACAACCACCATAAAGGCGGCACCGATACAGATGTACAACTTTGTTGTTGTACTAAGTTCTTTCCAAACATCTATTTTTAATAGGTTCATTGTATTGCCTCGTTGTTATGCACGTCCTTGTGCGTTGGGTTGTTAATCTAATTGTGCTTCTGCTATAATTGACCAACATAAGTCAACATTGTTACCATTTTCTACTTCCATATTCTTATACTCTAGTCCACGTGGGAATGGATTACTAACCACATACATTTTAAAATCATCTAAATCGTACTCAAAAGAAACTCTGAAGACTTCATTGCCAACCCAACCGAACACAGGAAACCATTCATCACTATCCTCAGTCAACATTCGTGTGTTGCTATTATCTAATTCATCATAGCGTTCAGCTCTTAGTTCTTTATATGTGTTGTAATGCTTAGGTGTAAATAACATTGTATTGCCTCGTTGTTATAGTTATGTACCTTGTTGGTACGGTTTTATTTAACCACAAATTATCTATTAAGTAAAGTTTAAGCATACTAATTGGTTCTGACGCTTACGCAGACCCCCATCACCCCGTTTTCTCAGTTAAAGCCCCCCTTTCTTTTACACTTAGTACCGCGCAAATCATCGCTACAAATCCCTCGCGTTGAATACGTAAACTTTAAATATACAAACCCCCCCGTCACTTTTTAAAAAGCCCCATCAAAAAAATATTTCGCAAAAATTTTTAAAGTATAGTAGACTACTTTTAGTCTATGCAGGCGGAGTCCTCTCACTCCGAGATTAAGGTGAGAGTAAGTTATAATTCGCTTTTATGTGCATATTAAGTAAAACTCTGCATAGACCATTAAACATTTTACTGAATTGTAAATATGACAGCTGAATACTACTACCCTACAATAGAAGAGAATATTCCTCTTCCGGTTAATGCTAAGCAAGCATTTCCCTTCCTATCGCCTACAGAAGAGCTAAACATGCGGGCGAACGTCGTAAAATTAATGTCAGACCTAACTGGAGCCCCTATAGATCCTTCTATTGCCAACACTACACAGGCAACGGCAATAGCTTTAGAGATGGCTTCTGATCCTAAGTACAAACCTGAGTATAACCAATACCCTAATGAGACCCTTGCATTACTTGCAGGTATGGTTGCTCAAATGAATATGGCTATAGTTGATGACTTAGCTGATCTTAAAATGTATGTGGTTAATAAGTTAGTAACTGAAATAGAAAACTCTCAAGATAGTAAGACTAGAATCATGGCTCTTAAACATTTAGGTGACATAGATGGTGTAGATGCCTTTAAAAAGCGCACTGAGTTAACTATAAAAGTACAAACTATAGAAGAAGTCGAACAAGAATTATTAGAAACCCTTAGTAGTATTGAAGGAAGGGTTATTGACGTAGAAGCTAGACAACTAACTATAGAATAATGGGTATTAAATTAACCCCAGAAGACCTATTTAAACTGCGTCAGGCGTTGCCGTTAATGTCTGATGCTAAAAAGAGGCATACCGCTGCTCTATTAAAGGAGTACGATGCCCACATGACCCAAAATATAGGTAAGGTATCGTTCTTAGATTTTATAAGACATGTATATCCAGACTATATAGTGGGTCCTCACCACTTAAAACTTATACAAGTCTTTGAAGATATAGCTGCAGGTAAGAAAAAACGTGTTGTAGTTAACATCGCACCGCGACATGGTAAGTCTGAACTTATATCATACCTAGCTCCAGTGTGGTTTTTGGGTAAATACCCACAAAAAAAGATCATTATGTCTTCCCATACAGCTGATTTAGCTATTAACTTCGGTAGAAGGGTACGTAACTTAGTAGGCTCCAATGAATATAAAGGCATTTTTCCGCAAGTTGAGCTACAATCAGACTCCAAATCAGCCTCTAGATGGGGTACGAACTTTAACGGTGAGTATTTCGCTATTGGTGTTGGTGGGGCTTTGGCAGGTCGCGGTGCAGATCTCTTTATAATTGATGACCCACACTCAGAACAAGACGCTAAACAGAATAAAGCTAGTGTTTTCCTCCCAGCTTGGGAGTGGTTTCAATCAGGTCCTATACAACGTTTGATGCCGGGAGGTGCCATTATTGTCGTAATGACAAGATGGTCTAAACTTGACCTGACTGGGCAGATTATCTCTCAAATGGAACGAGAAGAAGGCGTAGATCCGTGGGAAGTCATAGAATTTCCTGCTATTAAAGACGATGGAGACCCACTTTGGCCTGAGTTTTGGACTATTGAGGAGCTATTAGCCAAAAAAGCTTCATTAGACGTACGGTATTGGAACGCTCAGTACCTACAGAAACCTACTTCAGAAGAAGGTGCATTAATAAAGAGAGAGTGGTGGCAGATGTGGGAAGGAAATACACCACCTCAGTGTGATTTTACTATTATGTCACTCGATGCTGCACAAGAAACAAATAATAGAGCTGACTTTAATGCCCTTACGGTTTGGGGAGTATTTTTCAATGAACAAACTAATAACTTTAATATTATCTTATTAAATGCTATAAAGAAGCGGCTAGAGTTTCCAGAATTAAAAAAGCTTGTGCTAGAAGAACATAAAGAATGGCAGCCTGACTCTTTTATAGTTGAAAAGAAGTCTAACGGCGCGGCTTTGTACCAAGAATTAAGGCGTATGGGTGTACCCATAGGTGAGTTCACGCCGGGTAAAGGACAAGATAAAATTAGTAGGGTTAATGCTATATCTGATTTATTTTCTGCTGGTATAGTATGGGCTCCTGAACATAGATGGGCTAAAGAAGTCATAGAAGAATGTAATGACTTTCCAAGTGGCACCCATGATGACTTAGTTGACTCTACAACCCTAGCGTTGTTACGGTTTAGGCAAGGTGGATTTTTACGTTTACCAAGTGACGAACCAGAAGTTGATGATTACTACTACAAAGCAAGAAAAAAAGCAGCTTATTACTAATTAAGGAAACATAATGATAGACAAGAGTGTAAACCCAGCCCCTATGGGCTTAGATACCATAGATCAAGAAGAAGACCCGAATCAAGAACCTCTTGAGATTGAAATTGAAGACCCTGAGTCAGTAACGATAAGTCATGGTGATGAGATTATTCTTCAGATCCAAAAAGAAGTTGATGAAGAAAAGTTTAATGCAAACCTTGCTGAAGAGATTGATGATGCAACTCTTGACTCTCTAGCTTCAGATCTTATTAATGACTTTGAGTCTGATGTAAGCGCACGTAAAGACTGGGTACAGACTTATGTCGATGGGTTAGAGTTGTTAGGTCTTAAGATGGAAGAACGCTCAGAACCTTGGGAAGGCGCATGTGGTGTGTACCACCCACTGTTAACTGAGGCTGTTATTAAGTTCCAAGCTGAGACAATCACTGCTACATTTCCTGCGTCTGGACCAGTTAAAACACAAATAATAGGTAAAGAAACAGAAGATAAGAAAGAAGCTGCACAACGTGTTCAGGACGATATGAACTATCAGCTTACTGATGTTATGACTGAATATAGACCAGAGCATGAGCGTATGTTATGGGGCTTAGGATTAGCAGGTAATGCGTTTAAGAAAGTATATTATGACCCATACTTAACTCGACAAGTATCTATGTACGTACCTGCTGAAGATGTAGTTGTACCGTATGGTGCATCAAGCCTTGAATCTGCAGAACGTGTAACCCATGTAATGCGCAAGACTGAGAACGAGATACGCAGATTGCAGTATGAGGGCTTCTACAGAGATGTAGACCTTGGTGAACCTTCCAATACTATGGATGATGTTGAGAAGAAGATAGCTGATAAGCTTGGGTTTAGAGCGTCAACGGATGATCGGTTTAAGTTGTTAGAAATGCATGTTGAGATCAATTTAGAAGGGTTTGAACATGAAGATCATGATGGTAAGAAAACTGACATAGCCCTGCCTTATGTAGTTACTATTGAAAAAGGCACTGGAACTATCCTTTCAATTCGCAGAAATTGGGATCCTGAAGATGAATCATGTAAAAAACGTAATCACTTCGTTCACTATGGGTATGTGCCGGGTTTTGGCTTTTATTGCTTTGGGCTTATTCATCTTATTGGTGCTTTCGCCAAGTCTAGTACTTCAATCCTTCGTCAGTTGGTTGATGCGGGTACTCTCAGTAATCTTCCAGGGGGCTTTAAAACTAGAGGACTAAGAGTTAAAGGTGATGATACGCCGATTGCTCCGGGTGAATGGAGAGATGTGGATGTACCATCTGGCGTGATGCGCGACAACTTTATGCCACTGCCATACAAAGAACCAAGCCAAACTCTTTTAACTTTGCTACAAGGAATCGTTGATGAAGGTCGCCGTTTTGCTGGGGCTGCTGATCTTGCTGTCTCTGATATGTCCTCTAATAGTCCTGT
>Ga0181343_1000510_pt1 | contig 16976 bp, 39 predicted proteins | sample Su13VDMLBSD_FD_130110 | JGI IMG/M metagenome (GOLD analysis project Ga0181343, IMG submission 130110) | Freshwater viral communities from Lake Michigan, USA - Su13.VD.MLB.S.D | ecosystem: Environmental > Aquatic > Freshwater > Lake | place: USA: Michigan | collected 2013-07-15 | reverse complement strand
GGCACAGCAGGAAACGCCATTACCTTTACTCAGGCAATGACTCTGGATGCTAGTGGGAATTTGATATTAGGCACTACCTCATCTTTGAGCGGTCAATCTGGACGCGTTGATTTATCTCTTAACGGAAGTTCAAATTCAATTCTTAGTTTTGGCGTTGGCGGAGTAAGAAAAGGGTATTTGTATTGCAACCCTGACATGATTTTGACGGCAGAAGCGGCAACATTATCAATCCAAACAACTTCTTCACAGCCAATAACATTTGCAACAAATTCAACAGAACGTGCCCGTATAGACTCAAGCGGTGACTTGCTCATTGGCACTACCACCTCTGGATTCAGCACAGGAACAGGCGCATTTTTTAGAAATGTGTCTTCTAGTAACACATATCTAGGAATTAACCATAATTCAGCATCAACATCTGGTGCTGATTTTATGGCTTTTGGTTACAACGGCACTCAAATCGGCGGCATCTCTCAATCAGGAACAACTGCTGTTCTTTACAACACTACTTCTGACCAACGCCTAAAAGAAAACATTGTTGATGCGCCTGAATTTGGTAGCATTATTGATTCTTTAAAGGTTCGCAGTTTTGATTGGAAAACAGACCAGACACACCAACGTGCAGGTTTTGTTGCTCAAGAATTGGTAACTGTTGCCCCTGAAGCAGTACACCAACCAGAAGACACAGAGCAAATGATGGCTGTGGACTACTCTAAACTTGTCCCAATGTTGGTCAAGGAAGTTCAATCACTCCGTAAACGCCTAGCAGACGCTGGCATCGCTTAATCTTTAAAAGGAAAACATCATGTCTATTACTTACAACTGGTCAGTCTCAAACCTTGACCGCAACACCGCAGACGGCTTCGTTTTTTGTGCGCACTGGACTTGCACAGCAGTAGACGGAGAACACTCTGCCTCTGCTTACGCAACAGTCTCATGGGCTGAAGGCACTCCTGCTATTCCCTACGCAAACCTGACAGAAGAAACTGTTTTGGAATGGGTATGGAACGCTGTCGACAAGTCAGCTACAGAAGCATCTTTGGCGGCACAGATTGCTTTGCTAAAGAATCCTGTAAAAGCTACTGGTACACCTTGGTCAGCATGAAACGCCCTAGTTACTGTTGCCAAAAATGTGGTGAACACATAGGTTGGCTTGGTAGATTATTAAGAGTAACGCATAAATGTATTTTGGAGTAAAGCATGAAGCTAGAATTTGAAGTCAACGAGATTAACTTTATCTTGCAGACTCTTGGCGAACTACCAAGCAAGTCAGGTGCATGGCCTCTGATCGTCAAGATCAAGGAACAAGCCGAGAAGCAATTACCTAAAGACTCAGAGGCATGACATGGAAGCAGAAGCCATCGCAGCTAAGACAGCTTCAGTAGCTACCTATGGTGGTGCAGGAAGTGCTGTGTTCTTTGGTTTATCAGCCAATGAATTTGGTGCTCTCTGTGGTGTTGTTATCGGCTTTGTTGGTCTGGTGGCTAATATCTACTTTAAGTATCAGCACTTGCAAGTGGCTAAAAAAGAGTCTGGTTGGTATGAATGAAATGGCTTGTGCTATTCCTGCTTTCTATTGGATTGCTGGTATCTGCACAACCAAAGCAATGTCTGTTATCAGACTTCTACGGACTAAGTTGGATAGGCGAGCCAACAATGAGGCACATGGAGTTATCAAGATGGATAACCACTAATGGAGATTCCTGTACATCTGAACAACTGGTTACTCTTTGGAATAACTTAGCAATGTGGTCAGGAGTGGCTGATAGTGCTGAGATTAGGGCAAAGGTTCTTTACTACCATGCAAGGGCAAGAGAGAGGGAAAAGAAATGATTACCTTAAACAAATGGTATCCCCTTGTTCAACCTACTTACACAGCTAGAGAATTGGCTTTTGACAAGGCGGTGGAGAAAGTTCAAGAAGATTACAGATATGCAATGGAATGTCTTAAACAGGTTAGAAAAACTGAAGATCTGGAACTGGAACTTTACGACAAAAGGGCTAGGCAGAACACCATCCAACTTGGATCATTTGAAGATCGCAGAAGATTCCAAATCTTTGTATGAGGGAAATATGGAAAACACAACAAGCACCAAAGAAAAACTGACTTTTTACGTCACGATGATTGTTTCAGCAACTTTGTGTCTTTGTATGTTGGCAATGGTTGGTGCGTTTCTAGTTGGTCTGTGGGCGAAAGAAGTTGATAATGCTTCAATTTTTGCTCTCATTGGGCCAGCGTTTCAAACAATTGTGGGTGGCATGATTGGCTTCCTATCTGGTGTAAAACTTATGCAAGGCGATGAAAAGGACAAAAAATGCTAACTCTACTTTCAACTCTGATCTCTTTCCTGATGGGTGGCTTACCAAAGCTACTAGAGTTTTTTCAAGATAGGTCAGATAAAGCGCATGAATTAGAACTTGCTCAACTCCAGATTCAGCGTGAACTGGAAATGCGTAAGCTAGGCTTTGAGGCTCAAGAGAGGGTAGAACATATTAAGTCTGAGCAGTTAGCTATGGAGACTGCTTCACAAACTACTCAAACTGTTGTTGCGGCACAACAAGCTGAGATGCAAGCCCTCTATGCTCACGATACATCTTTGAATGAGGGTACAAGCCAATGGATGAAAAATCTTAGGGCTAGTGTGCGCCCTGTCATTACATATGGTTTCTTTTTCTTACTGGTCTTTGTGGATGTTGCAGGGTTCTGGTACGGCTACCACATGAGCGTTCCATTCAATGATTTGCTTGAGATGCTGTGGGATTCTGATACCCAAGCCTTGTTTGCCAGCATTATTGCTTTTCACTTTGGTGGTCGGGCATTTGGTAACAAGTGATGAAAGTCTCTGCTAAAACCATCCACATGATTAAACACCATGAGGGTGTGCGTCAGAAGCCTTATAAATGCCCTGCAAAGCTATGGACAGTAGGTGTGGGTCATGTACTGTACCCAGAACAAGGAAAACTCAAAATAGACCAACGTGATAGCTTTGCTTTAAAGACCGAGGATTTTCGTACTTTTTCAATGGATGAAGTAGATGCAATACTTAGAGCTGATTTGGATAGGTTTGAGCGAGGAGTTGAGAAGTTCTGTCCAGTACCTCTTACCCAAGGTCAATTCGATGCTTTGGTATCTTTTAGCTTTAATGTTGGTCTGGGAACACTACAGCGTTCAACCCTCCGTCAGAAGGTTCTTAGAGGGGATATGGAAGGTGCGTCAGAGGAGTTGCTGAAATACTGCATGGCTGGTGGTAAAGTTCTTAGAGGGCTTTTAAATCGCAGAAAAGATGAACAAGCAGTATTCCTTAATTAAACTGACATAGACATAAGATTTAATCTGACACCTATGGCTAACATACCCACACCGCAAGATGCTGAAATCTTTGCCAAAAGTGTCAAAAAGTACCAGTTACTTTTAAGCCTTGGTGATTGGAGAATAGAAAAGGGTAGTAAGCCAGCAAAGGCAGCGATGGCTTCTGTTGAGTTTAATGCCTCCGCTAGATTGGCGACTTACAGATTGGGTGATTTTGGTGCTGAAAAGATTACACCTGAGTCACTGGATAAGACTGCATTACATGAGTTACTTCACATATTTTTGCATGATTTAATGTGTGTAGCAACTGACCCAAAGTCCTCAGACGAGGATATTGAAATGCAAGAGCATAGGGTCATTAACTTGCTAGAAAACTTAATCTATAAGGATTCTCATGGGGTCAAATAACGAAGCCTGTACAGATGCTGAGTTTATCAAGATATGGGGTGAACACAGGTCTGCTTCAAAGGTTGCTGAATACCTTGGTGTTGTGGTTAGGGCAGTCTATTTGCGTAGAAGGTTTATCGAGCAACACTATAAGATCAAGTTATCTGCTGATGACCACAGAGGTGCTAAATATGATGTTGATAAACCTAAATCTTTTTCACCTCTCAAACAAGTTGATCTTGGAATCCTTGATGGATGTGTGATTGTTTTCTCTGATGCTCACTTTATTCCCCAACAACGATCAACAGCCTTTAAAGGGCTTCTATGGGCTATCCAAGAGTTCAAACCCAAGGCGGTGATATGTAACGGAGATGCGTTCGATGGAGCGTCTATATCGAGGCACGATGTAACTGATCTACCACAGACTTCTGTTATTCAAGAGTTAAAGGCTTGTCAGGCTATGCTTGGTGAGATCGAGGAAGCAGCAAAAGCAGCAAGGCACAATGTAAAGCTAGTGTTTACATTTGGTAATCACGATGTAAGGTTTGCCAATAGATTGGCTCAACACGCACCTCAGTTTAAGGATGTAAAAGGATTTAAGCTGACAGACCATATCCCTAATTGGGAGTTCTGTTGGGCAGTATGGCCTACTCCCAATGTAATCATCAAGCACCGATACAAAAATGGAGTTCATGCTGCTCATAACAATGCGGTTTCAAGCGGAGTCTCGTGTATAACTGGGCATTTGCACAGCTTAAAGGTTACTCCATTTAGTGATTACAACGGCACAAGATATGGTGTAGATACAGGGACACTTGCAGAAACTGATGGCCCACAGTTTACCTATGCCGAACTAAACCCAAGTAACCACAGATCAGGCTTTGCTGTGCTTAACTTCTTTAATGGAAAGTTATTGTGGCCTGAACTCGTACACAAGTTTGACGAAGACCTGATCGAGTTTCGTGGTGAAGTGATTGATGTAGGTGCATTTTGAGTGCTTGGCTAATTGCTTTAACGGGACTGATCTACGCCTACATTGCAGTAGAACAGTTTATGAAAGGCAACCCAAATATGGCGATTGTCTATGCGGGTTATGCCAGCTCGAATGTGGGTCTTTACTTACTGGCTAAGTAGGTTCACGAACAAACAATCCGTTAGGCAATAGTGTGCCTTTCCGATTCTTAATCTGATCGTATGCAACTTCCATGCAGTCTACCAGATTTAGGTCTTGTAGAGCGCAGTAGTTGACTAGACAGACCATTACATCTCCCACAGCATCCTCGATAGCTTCACGATCATTCTTAATCGTTGCATCAGCTAGTTCACCCATCTCTGACATAGCCTTGAGAAGCTGAGTCTCTGGTGTGCTGTTGGGGATAATCTTTCTGGCTTCAGACCATTGGATGATTTTCATTTCTACGTTTGCGTATGACATGACCACTCTCTTTCGTTTCTACCTGAGTTTGATTTAACTGTTTTACCTGTGAGATGAATAAGTCCTAGAACTCTCATCTCGTTTAAGCGTCTAGCGACTTGATTGCCATCTAGGTTTGTCAATGCTGAGATTCCATCCTTACCTAAAGCACCATGAGTTTGTAGGCACTCCAAGATGATCTGATGATGCTGAGAGACTACTGGTTTAATAGCCTCTGCTGCTTCAAAAGAAGTTAGTGGGTCTGTTGCTCTGACCATTGGGAAGTCAGGCATAACAAAAATTCTTTTAAACGCTTCTTTGTAATCCATTATTTTCTCCTTGAGGTGGGGTACTCGCTGCGTCCATGTTCGTCCGCTATTTCTAGCCATAGCATCCGCTTTCCCCCTATTAACTTAAAACGGCATTGAATCGTCAAATTCTTCTTGCTTAACCTTTTTCTTAGGTTGCAAAGAAGCATCAGCGTTCTTATTCTTGACAGACAGAGACATAAACTTGTTTCCATCCTTGCTGACCTTAATCCAAGCTGATAGCCAGTAGTCAGTACCATCGACATTTAAAGACCCTTTATAGTCGGGAAATTTAGCATCGTCTTTGCGGTCGTTCTTAAAGAGCGAGCCTCGGTTAGTTGTGTCGTATTCCATTACTCTTTCGCTTTCTTAATAGCTGATCTCACTTTACTAGGAAGCAAAGTCCACAATGCTACTTTTTGTTCAGCATCTAGGTTCTCTGATTCCAACTTTACCCAAGCTGTCTTAGGTTCTTCTTTCTCGCAGATAGCAATTAAATCCATTGCTAACTCTTTGAGATAAATCTGTTCATCTTCTGGAAGGCTCTCCATTGCACCCTGTGTAGGTGTGATGATTACTTCTTTGATAGGTGCAGAGGAATCCAAAGCGTCATGCTCAACGATCTCCATTGCTGTCACCCAGAGATAGCGTCTGGTGTATGTTTCTACTGCACCAAGATTCTGGATTGGATGGCAGCCTTTGAGGTTAGCATCAGCCATTGGTGAAGTGATAACGATGTTTGTGCCATCGTCTGTGTCTGTGATCGTCAGGCTTGCAATCTCTGAATCGTAGGAGACTACGCCACAAAGACCAACCTCGTTAAAGATTGCATTGATCGTGGGGATAAAGTCACCAAGTTCAAAGTATGAATAGCCAGCGAACTTGTTATGGCCTGACTTCTTGAGAGGTGCGTTTTGCAACATGATTCTTGCTTGCATTAACTTCTTATGTACCATTTGAATTTCCTTGAGTTAAATATTCTTCAATCATTGCTTCTTTGTCGTCTTCGTATAAATCCTCGAAAGGAACGAAGTGGTTTTCTCCACAGCATGAGCCATAGGTCTTAGGTTCAGTACAGTAGCAGCAGTAAAGTGGCCCTGTTAAATCCTTGATTGCGTCTTGTCTTGTCATTGGATTCTTTGAACTTGTTTAGCTACAAGCCATTTGTCACCTAATTGGCGTACTGACTTCACCCATTGCTTTTGGTAGCCTCTAATGACCTCTTGAGGGGCATCGTAGCTGGCAAATATTTTACGAACGTGGGTTAAGAATCTTGTGTTCATTCTTGTCTCGCTTTCAGCATTGCGTCGGCTATTTTGTATGCGTTACGAGAAACATCACCTTCATGGCTGTGTTTGCTAACAAGTGTTTGCATAGCCTTAGCTGCAAAATAGTCACGCAAGGTCATGCCAGATTTATAAGGAGTAATTCCTGTTCCTGTTGGGAAAGCTGGTTCGTTCATGTTGACCACCATGCAACCAGTAAAACTGCCATGCCAACACCGATTGATATTGCTGTAACGTAATCCATGATTTTCTCGAAGTTCATCTTGATTTCCTTAAAAAGACCCACTTACGATTTGTTGTGGGCTGACGTCAGTATAGCAAACTAAACACACAGATCAACAATTATTTACTAAGTATTTTCCCTAGTGTATCTTTCTTTCAACAAACTGTTTACCTTGCTATACTCAAGAGATGGACAAACAAACTGCAATCAAACTTGCTGGCTCACAGAGTGAGCTTGCTCGTATCCTTGGAATCAAACGGGCGGCTGTCTGGCATTGGAAGACAATCCCTCTGTTAAGAATCTACCAACTCAAAGAACTACGGCCAGAATGGTTTAAATGACCCAAGAAGCAATAATTAAAGCCCTCCAGAATGGGCCACTTACTTCACAAGAAGTCTGTGACTTAACAGGGATGCACAAATCATCTGTGCTGTCTACAGCTAAGAAACTACGCTACAAAGGTGATCTAACAACCGAGGAGGTTCAGGTTGGTCGCTACAGAGTGGCTAAGTACACCCTTGCTGACCACTTGATTGAGAACAGGCCAAAAGACGAAACTCGCTGCTTGCTGAATCCTTTTGACATTCGCAATGCCAAGGGTATCTTTAGTAAATCAGAGTACGCTGTAATGAACGCACAAGCTAAACGATTGCTTGGCAGACCAGTAAAAAAAGAGATTACCAACAATCAATCTATTTGAGTTTACAGTAGGCTTTTTTAAGTTTACAATGTTTTGAAACACGGCTAGATGGGGGGTAGCTACCCCATCGAAAAGAGAAGTCTCCCCTCCTGCCGATTGTTTCTTTTAGGGAGAATTGGAACTAGAGACTGTTATGCACTATTACTCTTTTCATGTGAGTGACTACATTCACGACACGGCTCATTTGTCAGCCTATGAGGACTTGGCATTTAGACGCTTACTTGACTTGTATTACACAAGCGAAAAACCTATCCCAAACAAAACCCACGAGGTTGCCAGACGGATAAGAATGTCTGCACAAATCAATGCTGTTCAAACAGTACTTGAAGAATTCTTTATGTTTGACATGGAGAATGATTGCTGGTTTCACAAGCGTTGCGACAAGGCAATAGCAGATTACCAAGCCAAAGCAGAGCGTAATCGTGAGGTTGGAAAGCTAGGGGGTAGACCCAAATCAAACCCAAGTGCTAACCCACAAGAAACCCAAGTGGTTTCCAAACATAACCCTAACCAAGAACCAATAACCAATAACCATAAACCAATAGATAAGAACAAGAGAGGCTCACGCCTCCCTCAAGATTCTTGTTTGTCAAAAGAATGGGAAAAGTTTTGTGTTGACCACAGACCAGAACTAAACCCACAAAAAACATTTGACAACTTCAAAGATCATTGGATTGCTCAATCTGGTCAAAAAGGTGTGAAGTTGGATTGGGATGCAACTTGGCGTAATTGGGTTAGAAATACTTACGCACCTAAACAAAACCCTGCTGACAACATAAGGCTCACAGTTCCAGCGTCAAATGAGCCTGACCCTGCTTTGTTAAAAATTAAACAAGATGAAAAGATAACCAGACCTCCAAACCTTGCGGAATTGGAAAGAATGGCTCAAATTAGGAGAAAAGCATGAGCCATGCAGACGCTATGAAACTACTAGACAAGGTGCGTGAAGGTATCCCATATCCTCTACACCTGATAAACAAAGCATTGGAATTAACTGGTGACTTACTCTCGAAAGACGATTGAAAACCCAAGCGATAGGGTAATCCTTGAGCAAGCGGAGGCAAGGGAACTCTATCGGACTTGGGAAACAAACAAAGATAGAGACTTTGTGCGTGGTCGGCTAGAGAGGGCAGAACGAATTTATGGCTCTGGTGCTAGAGATCGCATAAGAATTTATATGAACAGAATTAAGGATGGGACACTCGAATGAGATACGCAGCTAGGGTGGATGCTAACCAAGAACAGATAGTCTCAGCTTTGCGAGGTGCTGGCGCATACGTCTGGATTATTGGCTTACCTGTTGACCTTTTGGTTGGCTATAAGGGTCACACATTTCTGGTGGAGATCAAAACGGACTCTAAAAAGCGTTTAACCAAGCTACAAGCCGACTTTTTCGAGAATTGGTCTGGAAGTACCTTGGCAAGAATAGATTGCCCAGAAGCCGCATTGAGAATGATCGGAGTAGTCAAATGAACCCTTACAAAATTGATGGCCCAACTTGCATTAGTTTTTCTGGTGGAAGAACTTCTGCATTTATGTTACATAAAGTATTACTAAATGGGGGGGGCAATTGCCAAACCAAGCAAAGGTTATTTTTTGTAATACAGGCAAAGAAGAGGAGGCCACTTTGCGATTTGTGAATGAATGTTCAAAGCGTTGGAATGTTGAAATTACTTGGTTGGAATTTGCTGTTGAAAATAATGAAAAGATTTCTAAAGTCGTTAACTTTGAAACTGCAAGTCGTAATGGTGAGCCGTTTGAGGCGGTAATAAATTTTTATCAACCATCTTTACCAAATGGAAGGGCTAGATATTGTTCAAGCCAAATGAAAACCAGAACAATGCACCGATATTTAAGATCATTGGGCTGGACTGAATGGGATTCATTTATTGGCATAAGGGCTGATGAACCAAGGCGAGTGGCTAAATTTAGAGCCAATCCACACCCAGAAAATAAAAATGAAACAGTTTGTATGCCACTTGTCCCAAACAACGTTTCCTCAAAAGAAGTTGGTAATTTTTGGAATAACCAAGAATTTGACTTGGAATTGCCCAACATAAATGGCAAAACAATGCATGGAAACTGTGATTTATGTATGTTGAAACCTAAATCTCAGATTCTTAGCTTGATAACTGAAAAGCCCGAAAGAGCATTGTGGTGGATTAAACAAGAAAAAGAAGCCGCAAAAAGATGCGCTGGTGATGGGAAGTTCTTTGCCATTGACAGGCCAACTTACTCACAAATGTACAAATACGCTGCCGAACAAACCGATATGTTTGACAAAGATGAAGAAGCTATTTCTTGCTTCTGTGGAGATTAAATGAAAGCACCTTACAAAGCCATTGAGTTCATCATTGAAAATTCATGCAAATATGCAGAGGCTAAAGCACAAAGAATCTACCTAGAGGAGTTTCGTAAAACAAAGAAAGCCTTGCTGATGAAGGATGCTATGGCTAGAGGGATTGATTCTGCCGTTGCCCAAGAAAGAGAAGCCTATGCCCATTACGAATACCAAGAGTTATTGCTAGGTTTACAGGTAGCCATCGAAAAAGAGGAAACCTTAAAGTGGATGCTGACTGCTGCCCAGATGAAAGCTGACATTTGGAGATCAGAGCAAGCAAGTGAGCGTCTTGGCGTAAAAACTACAGAGTAGGGAAAGTACCTAGATATATTTGTTGATCGGTAAACATTTTGTTTGTTTAGTTTGCTATACTTCACTCAGCCCAAGCAATTCGCAAGGGTACTTTTAAGGAAATCAAGATGAACAAGCCAACATTTACTTTTAACCTTGTAGAGAAATTTGAGCCAAAAACTTATCAATCAACTTTTTTGATTGTTAATTTTGAAGGTGAAGTTTTCAATTCTTTTGCTGAAGAAGAAAGCGAAAAAGCCTTTGGTGTTTGGATGTCTTATTTGTCTGAACAAGAAAAAACTCAATGGAATGATTATCTTGTTAAGTGTGAAGCAGAAGACGATGTTGCATTTGAGCAGCAATGTGAACGCACACATTTTTCATACAACTAATTTAACAGGGGGCATAGTCCCCCACTTTTAAGGATTAAGAAATGAAATACGAATTTGACACAACTGTTGGTGAAGGCTCTGTAATCGTTACTGTGGTCATGGAGTACGAGCAAGACGAGGAAGGAACTTATAACGAGAACATTGAGGAAGTCTGGTTTGAGGGCAGAAACGTCATGGGCATCTTTACTGTTGAGCAATTCAAGGATATGGAGATCGAGGGTGCTATGCGTCTTTCCAAGCATCTTTTAGACGAGGCAGATCACTCAGCTTCTGTTGACTACGATTTGCGTGGTGTCTGATGTTGCTTGGTTGCAAACCAAAAGAGCCTGATGCAAAGTGTTTAAATTGCAAAAGGTTCTCTTTACCTAATCCAGTAAATGTCAAGAACTCCAAGGACAAGGCTTGCATTTATGTACCTAAATCTTTACAGGTGAAAGCATAATGTTTTATGGACAATGTTGGAAATGTGGTGAGCGTTGGGCACTTGGTACAGCATCAACTTGCAAATGCCCTGATGAAACCCCCAAGCGTAAGTGGGTTGGGCTGACGGATGATGATATTTATAGCAATATCTGTGATTGTGTTGATGATGGAACATTCAATATGCAATGTGCAGAAGATTATGCAAAAGCCATCGAAGCCAAACTCAAGGAGAAGAACACATGACTGAATGGACTCCAGAGGAAGACGAGGCTTTCAACATGGTTGAACAAAACAGTAACCTTGGCAAGCAGATATTGAGAGCAAACAAGTCTAGTGGCATGGATTGCTGCACTTATGACTGTACCCAAGGCAGAAACTGTCCAGTACGCAATAAGACGCTAGATGAGGTAGCCCATGAGTTCAGCTTAATGAAGTCATTTGGTGATACTGCACAGAGTTTCGCTGCTTTTGTAAGGGGTATGAAAAAATGACGCCAGTTACATACTTTAGAAAATGGGGATTTTCAATAAACGAAGGTAGAACTCCAATCAACATTCACGTTAGATGGGACTACAAGTTTGGGTTTTATCTTTATTTTTTTGGCAAAAGAATCTATTGGTTTAAAGGAAACAAATGAGCAAGGGTAGTTCTCCAAGACCTTTTAAAGTCAGCAATCAAGAATACGCAAACCGATGGAACGCCATTTTCGGAAAAGATAATGACTCGCAAGAAAACAAAGAGGAAGCATTGGAATCTGATAGACCCGATAACTCATGCGATAGTCGGGTCAGCGATAACTCAGAGGGACAAGCTGGACAAACTAAGGATGCTTGAGTATTCTGCTTTGGAAGCTATCACGAAGGGACAAGGGACTGTCGCTGATTGGCGAGTTTTAGTCGATGTGCTTAATTTATCAGAGCAAATGGCCCGTGGAGGCATAGGAAAAGATGAGGTGTTGCCAGTATGCGAGAAAGCACAAGAAAGCCTCCATAAAGCCGCTATGCGCTACCAAGAGACATTGAGGATGGGTTTGGATGGGGAAGGTATAAAAGCCATCAGAGAATTGATTGAGTATGCTGATTTACAACAGGGAAGTATCTCAAGAAGTGAGTTTGAGAGATATATTCAGAAAACAAAAGACTACATAAAGTCAAATGGAAATCTGGTGGTAGAGATTGAATAACAAACTTTCTAGCCGTGAGAGACTACACCTAGCAAGGGTCAAAGAGATGCCTTGTGGGGTTTGTGGTCAGGCAGGGCCATCGGATGCTCACCACATTGAGCAGCATCAGCAGTATCTTTGTATTCCGCTATGTAAGGACTGCCACACAAACAATTTTCTTGGCTGGCATGGTCAAAAAAGGAATTGGGCTATTTACAAACAAACAGAAATGTCAGTTTTAAACGAAACCATCAGAAAGTTGATAGGATAGAGGCACTCAGTTGCCATGAGTTTTAGAGAGACTTGTTCTCTCTTTTTTTATGTGAGATAATGGTTAAAACTCCATGAGGACTGTTATGTCTGGTTTACTTGAGCCATCCGTTAAGATTGAAATTGAGATACAAAGCCAAGAGAAAAGTGGCAAGGCTTGTCCTGTTGCTACAGGTGATGTAGAGGTCAATCTTGAGAATCGTCAGAAGGCCATCGACAAGGCTAACTATGGCCCAATGAATCCCAACGAAGCCAACATGGATTACTGGCGTGAGATCAGTAAGACTTGGAGAAACTCCCCAGATCAGGCTAAGAAGTCTCGCTGTGGTAACTGTTCTGCTTTCATCCAAACACCTAAGATGCTTGCTTGCATTGAGAGTGGCTTGGAGATGAATGGCGAGGAGATGGATGCTTGGGAAGTGATTGACGCTGGTGACTTAGGTTACTGCGAAGTGTTTGATTTTAAGTGTGCCTCTAAGAGAACTTGTGAGGCATGGATAGCAGGTGGGCCAATAACCGAGGAAAAACATGGGAACGACAAATCAGCAAGCTCTGGAGATGATGCAGAAACTTATGCAGAAGAAGACTAAACCCATGCCTGTGCGTGGTGAGCGTACTGCAAAGAACAAAGCAAAGAAGCCTAAAAAGTGATTAAACGAGGCACAGAGCAGTTTTCTGGCTATAACAAGCCAAAGAGAACTCCTAACCATCCAACCAAGTCTCACGCTGTTTTAGCGAAGTCTGGTGAGGATGTGAAGTTAATTCGTTTTGGTCAGCAAGGCGTAAAAGGTTCTGCTGATGGCACGAAGCGTAACGAAGCGTTCAAGGCTCGTCACGCAGAGAACATTGCCAAGGGTAAGATGAGCGCAGCGTTTTGGGCAAACAAGGTTAAGTGGTAAAAAAACAACAGGTGCAATTATGAAAATGACAAAAGCTGGTCAGAAAAAAGTTGGCAAGGTCATGGGTGAATACAAAGAAGGAACTCTGCACTCTGGTAAGGGTGGCAAGGTTGTCAAGAGCCGTGACCAAGCGATTGCGATTGCTATGGCAGAAGCCGCCAAGAAAATGGGCAGGATGAAGTAATGGCTGAACTAAGGGTTACTCCTTATGCCAACCCATTAACAGGGTTATCTAACGATGTAATTCAGGGTTTGCTTGGTTACATGAAGGATAAAAGACGAACTCAGCAAATGCAAGGTTTGGCTGGTTTGTTGGAGAGCACAGGAATCCCTAAGACAGTAGAAAGAGCCGCATACGCTGAAAGCCCTGCTGGTCTGCTAAACGCATTAACTAACGTCAACAGGGCTAACGTACCATTACTGAAGCCTGAGACTGCTGACGCATTGCTAACTCTTTCGCCAGTACCATCGGGCGCAAATAAAGCGGCTATGGCTGTTGGTCGTGCAGGTGAGCGAGTGGCTGAGAGGGTAGTGCCACAGATTATGGAGCGTGGTGGTTTACCTGCTGATATTTTGCAAGGTATGGCACAGAATACAAGAAGCAATGTGTTTCTTGAAACAAAGCCAAAAACTCCCAATCCATTGGTTGGTTCAAGGTATGAAACAGAATATATAGGTGGTCTTGCGCCTAAAACACCAACAAAAATTGAAGACCTCCAAGGCTCTAGTTTTATGATTCTGCCGTGGGACAGCACCACAAGAAACATGAAGATTACAAGTGTGTCGGATGAGGTATTGCCAGAAGCTGTAATAACAGAAGGCGGTCAAGATTTTGCTAGAGCATTGGCAAACATAGAAAAAGAAATCGGTGGTACATCTGGTGAATCAATAGCAAAAAGAATTATGGAAAGGGTAAAGATTGCCCAACAAGAAAACTTAGCTGCTGGTGGTTCTGGGCAAGTATTTATGTTGCCATCAACAATGTCTACTTATGCTGAGAACTTTTCAACAATGCCTACAGAGGTTTTGTTGCAGTTAATTAAAAAAGCTGATTTGCCAAAATCTCGCATTGACACTATCAACCAACAAATCAGAAGTTTTAAAGATGTTGATGGAAATCAAAACTTTACTGGTTTCAAAGGCATTGAAACGATTGAAGGACAAAAGCAATTGTTTACTGGCGAAGGTGTAAACGATACGGCTGGTGAATTGAGAAAAGCATTTGTTAACAGAATGTATTTAAAAGACAACCAAAAGGCTATTGGTTTTAACGAGGAAGATTTAGTAAATGCATTAACAGATGAGGCTTTGCGTGGTCTGCCAAGAGGTTATGCTGGCAATACCATAATCAGAGCAAACCCAGAAGGATTACTAACCCCATCAAACCATAAGTCATACAGCACAAACTTTGCTGGTACATATGGCGGCTCTCTTGAAGGTGGTCTGCTTGGTAACGTACCAGTAGAAATTTTGCTTCCTAAGTCTTATGGAAAGATTGAGCGTGAGTTTGCTGGTAAACGTGGCGACATGAGAAGCAATGTCATTGGAGCACTTGAAAAGCGTAAAGCTGGAATCTCTGATGTTGTTGACCAAGAGATGATAGACAACTATTACAAATACATAGCCGAAAAAGAGTTAGGACTCTTGGATTGATTGGAGTGTTAAAAGATGCGTATGCAAGTGTCTGATAGCATCTTCTATAAAGCTGACCAATTCCTCTGGTGGTAGGCTTTTTGCTTCATCGTCATAAACAGCGTCTGTGCTGAAAGACTTATCTTGTGTAATTGTTACTTTCATATAAACCTTCTTAAATTTTATTGAACTATAATTATCCCACAATATCTTTTGTAAAGCAACCTTGACCAACCCAAGAGGAGTCAAACAACATGGCTGGAAGACCAATAAACAAACTTCACCAAGAGGATGTACGCAAGAAAATTCAGGTAAGTCAATTACTAAATGTTTTGCAAAATCATGCACTTGGCATAAGTGAGGACTTAAGTCCTACTCGGATGAAAGCAATTGAAATACTATTGCGTAAATCTATGCCTGATATGGCATCAGTAACCATAAGTGGCGATCAAGATCAACCACTTCAGCACATCGTCACATGGGCGAAGTAATCGAAATCCCTTACGCACCAAGGGAACACCAACTAAAGGTTCACGAGTTACTAGATAGCAATAGGTTTGCTGTCGTAGTGGCTCATAGACGTTTTGGAAAGACTGTTGCTGCCCTCAATCACTTAATCCGTGAGGCGGTGCTAAACCAACGAGAAACACCTAGATACGCTTACATTGCTCCTACCTATGGACAAGCTAAGAGGGTGGCTTGGGATTACCTAGTCAAGTACACACAACCTTTGGGTGGCACTCACAATATCTCTGAGTTACGAGTTGACTTCTGGGGTAGACGCATCCAGTTATATGGTTCTGATAATCCTGATTCCTTACGAGGCCAGTTTTTCGATGGGGTAATCATTGATGAGGTAGGCGATCAGAACCCTAAGATATGGACTGATATCGTTAGACCTGCCTTGACAGACCGCAAAGGCTGGTGCTTATTTATTGGCACACCAAAGGGACATAACCATTTCAAAGAACTGCGAGACAGGGCAGAAAAAGAGGATGGATGGGGTTTGCTAGAGTTCAAAGCCTCAGAGACAGGTGTAGTGGATGACACAGAACTGAAGGCTGCTCGCAATGAGATGGGTGAGGATAAGTACCGCCAAGAGTTTGAGTGTAGCTTTGACGCTGCTGTAGAGGGTTCTTACTATGGGCAAATCCTCAATGAGTTAGAAGACAAAAAGCACATGCAGGAGATTCCTTGGGAGGAACTTAGCAGAACCTTTACAGCTTGGGACTTGGGAATGGGTGACTCTACGTCTATCTGGGTAGCCCAACTAGTAGGTACAGAGATCAGATTGATCGACTACTACGAGAATCATGGGGTGGGCTTAGATCACTACGTCAAGTGGATTAAGGATAACGACTACTCAAAAGCTGAACACATCTTGCCCCATGACGTTAGGGTTAGGGAGTTAGGCACAGGTAAGAGCAGATTAGAGATGCTTGAGGAAGCTGGCCTAGAGATCAAAATCGCCCCAAGAATGAGCCTAGACGATGGTATTCAGGCTGTAAGGCGTATCTTGCCTAGATGTTGGTTTAACGTGCCAAAGGTACAGACAGGATTGAACTGCCTGAGAAACTACCGCAGAGACTACGATGAGAAGCGTAAGATATTCTATGAAAGACCACTTCACGATTGGTCTAGTCATGGAAGTGACAGTTTTAGATACTTAGCCCTTGGACTTGATGAAGGTCACAGTACTTGGGATAAGCCGATTAACAAAGCACCGAAATGGATTGTGTAATGTATGTAGAACGCCAAGGGGTCAATCTTGCCCCAAAGATAAAAGAACTTGAAATGCGTGTCGAAATGTTAGAAAATGTGGTAAAAGCATTACAATTGGAAAAGCCCAAAATGGGTCGCCCCCCAAAGGACAAACATGGCACAGAACGAATTGTTGTCGATAATTCAAGCGGAAATTGATGACTCGATTGGCTACAT
>Ga0181343_1000509_pt1 | contig 16990 bp, 5 predicted proteins | sample Su13VDMLBSD_FD_130110 | JGI IMG/M metagenome (GOLD analysis project Ga0181343, IMG submission 130110) | Freshwater viral communities from Lake Michigan, USA - Su13.VD.MLB.S.D | ecosystem: Environmental > Aquatic > Freshwater > Lake | place: USA: Michigan | collected 2013-07-15 | reverse complement strand
TGAGCCAATCATGTCTCAACACAGACTTGTCATGGATACTCAGGTATTGCTTAACAAGGATAATCAAATTCAGATTACCAGAATGCAGGAAAAGCGTGGAGCACTGAAGCACGATGACCGTGTAGATGTCCTTGCTGCTGCCGTATCTTACTGGACTGATGCTTTGGCAATCGACCCCGAAAAGGAAATGATTGTAAGACAGGAAGAAGATTACAAGAATAAAGTAAAAGAATGGATGAGTAACAAGAGATCCCTAGGTATTCTAGGAGAAAGAATCTCTGGTGCTGTCCTGCTAAATGGAAAAGAACCAAAAGAAAAAAAGTTTGGTAAGTCTATTTTAAATAGAAAAAGAAAATGAGTATAATAATTGTAACTGGATTAGGGCCAAGAACAGGTACTTCTTTTGTAATGCAACAAGCAAAGCAAAAAGGATTACCAATAACAGGCGAACAATTTATTCCTAATTTTACCGTCAAACAACATAATAAGAACGGCTATTGGGAGACTTTAAAATATAACCCTACAATTAATAACTGCATAGTCAAACTATGGTATCCTACTTTCTTAGATGTTAATATACAGAACATTGGAGGTATTGTTGTACTGGAGAGAAAAGATAAACTAGCTCAAGTAGCCAGCCTTTATAAAGTATTTAAAGATGAATGTAAGTTAAATCCTTTACTAATGTCTTTGGATTCTCCATCATCATTACTATTACCTTTTATTGAAAACACAGAAAAATGGTTATCACTATTTAAGGAAACAAAGTTAAAGAGAGTCTACACTGAAGATTTAAATTCTTCATTAGATGAAATTCTCTTATTTATAGAAAGAGGACTAACATGCCAGCATTCATAATGGGTGGTTTGGCCTTGGCATCTGGTGTAATGGGCGCATTTGGTGCGTCAAGCCAAGCAAAAGCAGAAGCAGCTGCTGCAGAAATAAGACAGCGTAATGCAAACTTTCAGGCGCAGTGGCAAAAACAAGCTCAAGATAGAAACACAATGCGTCAGTTTCAAGCAGCATTGGAACAGAATATTCAAATTGAAAAAGGAGCTAATAAAGAAAGAGCATTAGCTGAACTTTATTTAGATAAAACTTTCTCAAATCAAAAAAGTACTCTTAGCAAACAGACATCTCAAGTAAACGCTCAGTTTTTAGCAGCAACTACAGGACGAGGAATGAATCCAACTAGTGGTACAGCTAGAGCTTTGTTTCGACAAAACATAGAATCACTAGGAAATAACATGGTTGCTCTAAAATTGAACCATCGTAGTGCATACCAAGATATTGTGAATCAACAAAAAGCCAGACTAGCACAAAGAGCTAATACTATGGCTCCTGATCTTGGTGTTTATATTCCATCTACAGGTGGTATTGCTGACTCATCCTCAACTGCATTAACAACTGGTCTTATTCAAGCTGGTCTACAGGGTGCTTCTACTGGTATTATGGCTGAGCTACGATGGGGAGGTAAATAATGGCAAAAAAAGATTTATACTCTTCCTTGCAAAAAATAGCATCTGATTCTGTTAAGACTGTATCTGTTGTTGATACAAAAAATTCAGAGTTAGTAGATGAGCAAGACATTTCAAGATTACAAGAAACCACTAAAATTGCTTTTCAAATGTATCCAAATGATGCACAAAAACGATTTAATTACTGGAAAAGAAATTCTTCTCTTGAAGGTGTTTCATCTGAAGTAAAAAACTATTATTGGAAAGAATATGAAAAACTACATCCAAATGGTTTAGATGGAGCAAAACAAGATTTAATTAATACAACACTTACTGAGTTAAGTTATATTAATAGTTTATCTAGTAAAGAGTTTTTCCTTAGAGATCGTATTGATAATTCACCTGATTGGGCAAAACAAATTCTTGAACCAGAGCTAGCTAAAGTTGCAACTACAGTTGCTACAGCTAATCTAAGTAAAGCAAGTCAAGTTTATTCTAAGTCACTTAAAGATAAACTAAATCAATTTATTATTTCATCCGATTTAGATCCAGATGTTTCTATAGATCAGCATACAAGTGATTTCATCAAACTAGAGCAAATGAATTTGTTTGATGTATCGTCTGTAGTAAACGGCAGAATTGGCGTATACGGACAAAAAGGAGAATTTATTCCCGGCTTTGCCGTAGAAGATCGAAAGCAAGTTTTTCCAAATGATGCTTTTGGTACGCCATCAGCTGCTGAACAAATAATGATTAAAGATACAGCTGCTCAGCCTATAAAAGAAACAATAGAAGGAAAGTTGTATTCGCAGCGATCTGGTATTGTCCAGCAAGAAAGACAGTCTTCTATGGAAACTTTTAAAAGACTAGAAGACGGTCAATTCACACTTGATAAATGGACTGATGCTTTTTCGATTAATGCAAACGCAACACCAACAAGTTTAATAACCGCTGGTTTAAAAGGCGAAATTAAATCAGGTCGTATTAAAACGGCAACAGAATTAACAGAAGCAATTTATTCAGCTATGGTTAAATACCCTTCAATGTTTGGAGATTTAAATGGCACAGAAGGATAATGAAATTCAGAAAAGCTTAAGAAGTTTACTAGGAAGAAAAGATTTAGATCCACTAGAGCAAACAGTTTTTGAAACAGGCCCAAGAGCTGGTTTTCAACCTCCAGAAACAGCACAAGTATACCAAGAAGGAAGAACTGTTTTTGCAGAACAACCCATCAGTGTAGACCGTTCAGCAATGGATTGGTATTCGCTAGGTCAAAACGCTTTTAAAATTGCTCAAGATACTTTTGGCGGTGTTCTAGATTATTTAGTTGACTCTAAAAAAAATGCTTTAGCTGAAACTAAAAATAAATATGAAGATGAAATCAACAAACGATTTGAAGCCTTGCAGTATGTTCAAGCACAAGCTAAAGAAACGGGAGTCACTGCTCAATCTAAAGATAGTGCAGATAAACTAATAACTGATATTCGTACTTTAAGAAATCAATGGCAAACAGAAGCAGCAAAAGCAGTTGGAAATAATGAAGACGCTTTATTCCAGCCAAAGATTGATTATTGGGACGAAAATTTAGATGTAAAACAATATGGTTTAAAATATCAAGAACTTGCTGTTGCTGTAAGAGCAGCTGATAGAGATATTGATAGAACAATTAGAAGAACAGAATGGGACGCTATTAGCCTTGGCTTAGGAAAAGCAGCTGAAGTAGATAATAGATTAGCTGTAAAAAGTGGAGAACTTGGTTCTAAAAACGATGTTACCTATAATCGTGTAATAACAGGTGAGTTACCCATTCCACTAGGATCTGATGGATATCCTATTCAAACATCTGCAAATATGTCTTTGGGCTATAATTTTGTAGACGGTCGCAAAGTAATGAGAACAAATTCTGCTGGTCAACCAATATTCATTGTAGATGAAAATGGAAACCATAGGTTTAATCCTGCTGCTGGTCACGATTGGTTTGCAAATCCAGTAGAAGTAGATGCTTATCTCTCATTAGCACAAGATTATTATGCAAATGGAGATAGCTTTTTGTTTGATGTCAAAGGTAATATGATGCCAGACACAGCAAAAGAGATACAAAGAATTGTTTCTAATATGGAAACACAAACACCAGCATCTCTTTACTATGCTGCTAGAGTTGTTTCAGCATTACCACCAGACGCAGTTCCACGCAATGTGTCACGCTTAGGTCTATCAAAAGAACAAGGTGAACAGCTTGTTTTAATGGGTGAGCTTGCAAGATCTGGTGGTGGTTTTGAATCAATGGGTGCAATCAGAGGAATGCAACCAAAAGAAGTAACACAAGTTGTTAGATTTGTGGACTCATTGCGAGGAGATCGTATGCTTCTTTCTGGTGGTGTTAAACCAGAAGAATCATACGGATATACACAAGATGTAAGTTTAATCAATAACTATTTTCCAGCTATTGTATCTGCTGCTTTAGGGCTTAATAAAGATGAAGCTGATGATCTAGTTGATAAACTAACAATAGAAGTAGCAACAAGTGGACGAAATGATATTGGTTTACGAGATGTAGATCCATCAGATGGATATGCTTTTGGTCTTTTACTAGATCAGTATCCTGAAGTAAGAGCAGCAACAATGCATTCTATGGCTTTTCTATTATCAAACACACAGGCAGTAGTAGATAGTTCTGGTAACTTTGATGAAGATAAACTAAAAACATTAGCTGAAGAATTTACAAAAAAACACATGGCACTAACAGGAATGGTACGAGTTTATCAACCTGATGGTACAATGTCAGTAGTTAGAAACGAAGGTTTAATTTGGACTACTTCATTTACTGAGGGAATTGGTGAAGAAAAACCTAAGCAATGGCAGCGATTACTAAATGCTTCTTTAGTTCAACCAGATATTATTACTGGAATTAGAGGTGTAAATCAAAATCAAACTTCATTTTTAACTTCAGTTGCTAACTCTAATATTGTAACTGGTAGTGATATAGAAGTGATTAGAGCTGTTTTAGATGAAACAAGAACAATAGTTGAAGATCCTATTAGTGGAATTAACTCTTCTACTATTATGTCTCCAGATATTTTACTTAGACTTCAAGTAGCAGCGCATCCAAATTCTTGGAGAATGTTTGGACAACCATTGCCAGAAAATGCTACAATAGCAGAAAAAATGGAAAGAACACGCCAAGTTTTTGAAGCTATTTCGCCTTTGTCTGAATGGGGTTTTTCTGTAGACAATAGAGAAGATTTAATTGCTTATAGCCGTTCTCCAAATGGAGGTCTTCCTTTAGGGTTTAAAAAAATTCCAGCAACTCTTCCTAATGGAAGTACAATAGATCTACTAACTGAGATAGTACCTCCAACTCAAATTACAGGTTTTGATGAAGCTACTAGATTCTTTACACCAGTAAACCAAAATGGATTGCCTGTGTTATCTCTTCCTGCTTATTCTCCCGGTACAGAACAAGCAAACTCTTTTGGTAATAGAGTTTCAAAAGAACGATTAGCACAACTAAATGGAAAAACAGCAACACGACTTGCTTTTAAAGAAACAGCTCCAGTTGCGCTTCCTTTAACAGATTCAGAAGTAATTCAAAATTCTACTTTTGTAGGAACACAACAAATTGCTCATCAGTTAAAGTTTGCTGAAACTCTTCCACTTACTGATGCTGAAACAGCTTTAAATGATATCAGACTAAATGGTGATGTTATTGTAAAAGCAGCTGAAGAAGTTGCTGAGTTAGACCCTGCCGTTAAAAAAGCTCTTCCTGTTTTAAAAGAAGAACTTTCGGTAGTAGGGGGAACAAAAAAGTTGTTTAGTGAATCTAATATGAAACAGATTGTTGAACAAGCCAAAGCGCAGGGAGCTTCAACAATGGCTGATCTATATTCGTTTTTAATTGGAGTGGCTAAATCTCGTCATTTAAATCTCAGATCTTACGATGTAGAGAAAAAAGCAATGGCTAGAAATGCTTCAATAGAAACTGGTGTTCCCATCTATGATACTGATTTTGTAATTACAGCTGGTAATAGAACTGGCATGATACTGCAAAAACCAGATACTGCTGATTATTGGGCAAAACTAAAAACAGCTGCCAACTCTGGGTATAATATTTACCGCGATCCAACAGAGAATAGATTATATATTGCCAAAGAAACACCTAAGACTATTGTAGGTGATGTTCCTATGGAACTAATTTTTAATGGTAAAACAACCGAAACAGACGAAGAATTTGAAACAAGATTTACTTCAGCTTTTAAAGTTGAGGTTGAAAGAACTAATAACAAACAGATTATTAGGTCAATGATACAACCTTTAATTGATCGTGAGTATGTAGATTACACGCAAAAGAGAACAGATATGACAATTCTTCCTTCTAGATATAAGGAAGATTTTGATCGTGCTTATAAACAATTTCGTGAAGACATGAAATTAAACTCTGATAGTGTAAATCCAAGAGATGCCGCATTAGCATACAACTATGATTGGGCTGCTTATTGGCGCGATAACAATTCGTTTCCTCTATCTTTGGAAAATCTTCCACCAGAATATATAATGGAAGACAAAGCTATTCCAATTCCTGCGGCAAAGGCTGTAGAACAAATTAGAGAAACTTATGAAATTCCTATCAATCAAACAGATATGAATAAAGCATTGGTTATTTTCAGTCAAGACTCTTTCCCCTCTGAATCAGATACTCTTGATAATGTAGATATGGAAAGAATCAAAAGATTTAAAATGGCTGGCTGGCATCCAGCTGCTTTTGAGTATCAAGTACGAGTTATTGCTGATAAAAAGCAAACAACAAACTTACGCGAGTTACTTAAAAATGTAATTAAGCCCGATGTCTTTGTTTTAGATTCTGTTGTTAGAGATTCTTTACAAGCAGATTGGCAAATAATTTCTAAGAAACTTCAAGAGACAAAAACTAAAACACCAAAAGGATCTGCTTATCCAGATCCATTATATCCAGAAGTTTACTATGCTTATAACAAACAATTTGATAGGCTTATGACTGATGAAAAATATGCAATTGATTTTAAACAAGCTTATTTGTTAGAAATAATTGCGCCTTCTGGACGAACCGATACCAGTACAACTAAAGAAAGACGCTTACAATTATTAATTGATGTTCTTAATAGAACATATTCAGATTAATCCTGTTTATGGCGCACCGCCCCCAGAAAGGATATGAATGTTTGATTACACTAATTTAAACCCTATATTGCTTCGTGGTCCCGAAAAAACACCACTTCAATTAGAGGTTAATGAAACGCGATACAATCCACTTCCAAGTGGTGGTCTTATTTCAGATATGATATTTGGGCCTGTACGAAGTATTGACCCTACTCTAAAGTTTTCTCCTGATGCGTGGGCTGTAAGGCAACAAGAAGAAGATACTTGGGGTGAAGTAGCTGATATTGAAATGTCTCTAAGTGCTGCTTCAGGCGGTTTAGATTCATTTGGAAATGCACCCGGAACTTGGATTGAATGGGCTACTGGAGTAAAAGTACCAAAGTTATTTAATAACCCAGCTAATGGTGCTGTAGTTAAAGCTTTATACTTAAATAGAAGTCCACGCGAACATATTAAATGGGGCGACAGCGATTTATCAGAGGAAGCAGTAAAGGAGGCCCAGACAACTCTGGGCCTCCTCTTTGATAAAGAACAAGAAGGAGTAGCTGTCGATCCAAATAATCTAACTGATAATCAGAAAAAAATGAAGGAAGTAATGGATTACCTTATCTATGCTCAAGCTAGAAAAAGAGCATATGAAAGTGGTAATTATTCTTTTGCTGATTATTTTGCCGCTACTAGTAAGGATACTCCGGGTCTATTTGGATCTTACGGAGGACCGTGGAATTGGGTAACTGAAAAAATTGGTGAGTATTACGGAGCTGTTTCTGAAACAAATCCAGAAGATAATACTTTAAGTAAACAGTTATTTGAACAGCGATCAAAGAGTATGCCAAAAGATCTTCAGGATTTAAATGAAGTCTTTAGCAAAGTAGATCCATACTTTAACTACGAAAAGTTTTGGGAACAAGCAACTGAAAATCCAATTGTGATGGAAGGTTTGCTTGACAACGGTGTTTCTATAAACACAATTCGTGGTGCGAGAAATGCCGATGAAGCAAACTTCTTGCTAAACAAAGCATTAGTTAATTCACACCTACAAAAAAGATTAGCAGTATATGAAGCAAACTCAAATGTAATAAAGAATTTGTTTGGTGGTACTATTAATCTAGGTGTAGGTATGGTCTTAGACCCATCAACAGCACCTTTGACTTTAGCAACAGTAGGTACAGGATTAACTGCTAGAGCTGGTCTTACATTAGTTGGTCGCAGTTTAACAGCAGCTGCTCCAGCTTTAGGGATTAAACTAGCTCCAGCACTTGTAACAACAGGTCGTGGTGTTGGTATGGCTACTGAAGCTTTATTTACACTTCCTTTGGGTGGCGCACCTGTATACGCCCATAATTTAAATGTACTTGCAAGAGCAGGGTTTACTGTAGCTGGTGGCGCATTGGTTGGTGGTTTACAAGATCTCAAACTTCAGAATCAGCAACTTGCTTATGCAGCAGCAATGCAGTATTCCGATCCAGACTCACAGATTGAGTTTGATTCATCAAGAATGTTTGCAGCTTTTGGTCACGGTGCATTAGCTGGAAGTGGTTTATTCTTTGGTGGTGCATTATTAAGTTCAACCCTAGGTGCTCTAGGCAATAGAGTGATGGGCGTTAAAAAAACAGTTGAGCTACCAATCTTAAATAAAACTATTAAAATAGCTACAAGAGATGCTTTAGATAGAAGACTGACATTTGAAGGAACAACAATTGGAGAAATTGTAGATACTTTTGGTACAGTCAAAGGTAAGATTGGCACAATATTTGAAAGAACTCCAGCAGAAAAAGTTCAAATTGATGCTCTTAATAATGGAACAGAACCAACAGCTCAGCAGTTAAATACAGAAACTAATGATCAAGTTAATCGTTCTCAGGTTAGATCTAATGAGACTGCTGATAATGTTAACAATACTCCAGAACAATCTCTCTACAAAAGACTTGACAATGAGACAAGAACGCAATACGCACAGCGTATGGGTCTTTCAAAAGCTTTGACAAATCCAAGAGAGTTTTTAAGTGAGTTAGGAAGACGGACTACAGCAGATATTGATGCCAATGATAATATTGGTGTTGATGGAACTGATATGACAAACCTAACTCCTAACACAAGAGCTAGAGTTTTGATTGATGCAGAGCAGAGAATAAAGGATGCAATGGAAGCTGAGAAGCAAGCATCTGGTGGTACTCTTGCTCCAGATAGAGTAAATTTCTATAATACTCTTGAAAAGTATCGCAAGTCATGGCTAACAAATACTCTACGAAAACTAACACCAGTAGAAAGAAAAGAATTCTACAAATCCATTCGTGGAGAACCTGTTGAAGATAGAATTAATACAGCTAGAAATAAAGCAATTGATTCTGCTACTAGAGATGCTGCTGCTGATTCTGTTGCTGCTCAATTACTAGAAGCAGCCAGATCAAAAGAACCAACAGTAGAAATCAAAGATCCTGTAGTTAAAGATGCTGTCGAAAAAGCTAGACTTGAAAACAAGGTTCTTGGTAGTATTAGCAATGAAACATCCAAGTTTGTTGTTAATATTGTTAAAAACAAAACACAAAAAACAAAACCAAAAATTATAAAGCTAATTGATAATGCATTGAAAGAAATTAGCAAAGATTCTGGTTATGTAAAACGAGTAAAAAAAATTGCTAAAGATAACTCAGCTTTTATAGAAGAAGCTAGAGGTTCTAAAGATGCTATTAAAAATTATTATAACTTTGTTTTAGAATTAGAATCACAAGGCTTATTAACAGCAGAGCATAAAACAATTGCACTACTAGCAGCTTTAGATTATGATTTTTCTTCTACAACAATGGAAGCATTATCTTATAAAATCGTAGATCAAGCTGAAGCAACAAGTGCGGATGGTGGTGTTTTTGCTGGACAATTTAATCCAATTACCAGCGAAATACTGATTAATAAAGATGCTGTTTATACAAAAGAAGAAGCTTTTCTGTGGCAGCCCCTAACAATCAAAGTATTATTACATGAACTAGGACATGCGGCTATTCAGAACATTTTTAAAACAGAGTCCTACAAAAGAATGTTAGAAAGTTATACATCTTCAATTACTAACTCACCTTTTGTATCTAATCTCTGGTTTTCTATTGATGCTGTACCGGGAGCTGATCCTGTATTCTCACATCTGCAAATGTACCATATTTCTAATGCAGAAGAAATGTTAGTTCAAACTTATGCTGAATTTTCTTTTGCATTAAATAGAGAAAAAATCGTTAATGATTTAACCATATTACAAAAGGATTTTATCCGCACAACACTTAATGCTGCAGCATCTACATTAGCAAAAATAGCTTTAGGTTTAGATCAATCAGATTATTTTAATCAAATCCAACCTTTGTTAGAAGAGATTCAAACTATGTCTTCTTCTATTAAAGGAGGAAGTGTAAAAGATACTTATGGGACTTTAGTAAGTGCTCTTATTTCTCATAACGAATTAACAGAACTAAACAATAGGTTAGAATTTTTAGGAGCTAAAAAACTAACTGTTCAAGAATACGAATTTTTTGGGTTTACAAATAAGCCATCTAGTTCTGATAACTTTACATTTAATAGTTATTCACAGCTTGAACTAACTGCTCTTGCTATGTTAAAATCAGAGGGAAAAGATTTAATCCTAAGTTCTGGTAATTTAAGCAAAGATTTTAAAACTTTCTACTCTTATTTGAAACTACTTAAAGATGTAAAAGTAACGGCTTTAACTAAACAATTTGCAAATGAAGTAGCACTATTAATTTCTAACAGATCTAAAGAAATTAATATTCGCTATGATTTTGATACCGGAAAATATGCTAATATGGGTTATGCAGAATTTGAAGCTACTTTATCTAATCCAAAAAAGTTAACAACAAGTATAAATGTTTGGGTTGTAGAAACATCAAATAAAAGAATATTGAAAGAATATACTGGATTGGATGTGCAGCATGCAGCTGAAGTAGCTTTAAGAGATAATGTGAATGCTGTTGAAGTAAATATCATTAAGAAGTTGAACACTGAAGAATTAATTCAAGAGATTGTTACTCAAATAGAAGACATAAATTTAACTGATGTAGAGTATGCAAATGTAAGTGGTGCTTATGAAATTTATGGAACAGGCTCAAAAATACTCCGCACATCTATTCATTCTATTATTGATAAATTCGTCCCTTTAAAAACGAATTATGAGCTGGGTACTCTTATTAAGGGTAAGGGATTGAGTTTAGATGAGTTTACTGCAATCTTAGATGATAGTTTAGAAAATCAATCTTCAACAGTTTTACAAGAAGTTACTTATATTTTCCGTGAAACAGGTTTTAGAGCTATTGCAGAAGAACTGGATGCACGCTTTTTAATAAAAGATGTAGAAAATATTTTTGAATCTTTTACATATAGACCCGGTAAAAAAGGAGTAGCAGCGAAAGTTGATGAGCAAAAAACAGGAGTAGTTATTGTTTCTTATAATGCTCCACAGCTCACGCCAACTACAGCTAAGTCTTTATCTCTTGCTTTAAGAACAGTTACTGAAAAAAATGCTAAAGCAGTTTTATCTAGAATAGCTGAGTTTATTGATCCTTTAACTTTGGCTGTAATACAAAAAACAGGAACAGAATTTGATGCTATTAAATCTTTAGAAACACTAGCTGCCGATGGTAAGCTAGTTTATGCTCCTTCTATTAAAAAGTGGACTCTTAGAACTGAACCAATAAAAGAAGCAGTAGCACAAGAAGCTGGTCCTACAAAGCAACAAAAGCCAAGCTTAAGTGTTAAAGAACAAAGAACACCAAATGAATCTATTCCAGTAACCACAGAAAATCTAGAAAGAACTCTAACATCTTTCTATGATCCATCCTCATCAGATGGTAAGACTATTCGTGCCTTACTAAGAGGTACGACAAAAAATACATCTGATATAGACGATGCTGTTACAAATGTATGGATAAAGTTTACAACTACAGCTTTACCTACCTTGAAAGACGCAATCACAAATGGTAGAATAAAAACAGTTGCTGAACTTAGAAAGTACTTTGCTGGCTCTGTCAAAAAACAAATCCTTGATGAAAAGAAAAAAGGAAAAAGCACAGCTGGCTTAGAAGCATTAAAGAAAACAGTAGCTAAGTTAGAAACTGAATTACAACAAGCTAAAGAAGCTGGTAAAAATGTTTCTGATTTAGAGGATATGTTATATGCTGCTAAGTTTGATTTAGAAACTTATTCTACAAAAACAACAAAAGATATCTTTGTAGAAGGAACAGATGGTACTTTAGGAGAACGACCCGGAATGTCTGCGATAAGCGAAAGACGGGTAACTGAACCACTATCTGAAAAAGAACTGCAAGAAGTTAGAGGTATTTGGCTTTACAAAATTGATCAAGCTATTAGATCTTTACTAAAAGTAAATGATAAAAAGACTGTGATTTTTAATGAAGATCAAATAAAGCTATGGCGTTATCTAGCTGAAACAGGTGTAGAGAAACCCGATACAACTGTAGAAGCAAAAAAGGGTGGAGAACGGGTTAAGAAAATTCGACCACAACTTTCAGATCAAGAACTCGCACAAAGATCTGAAGAAATCTTTGGTAGAGAACTTAAAGATAGTGCTATACAAACAATTCGCTCTGAAGTTTTCAAGCAGTTTGAAGATATTAAAATTAGATTGCGTTTAACTTCTGAAGAAATTGCTGACTCTATTAATCCTATAACACAGGAACTAGATCTAAATAGTAAGTTAGTATTGCAGTTAAAGGACGAACTATCTAAAGATATTATTCCTAATAAGACTCAAACTACTACTATTGTTCCTTCAGCAGAAGAATTAGCTAAAGCAGCTGAGGCTGCTACTAATCTTGCTACTGATATAGCAGCTATGAATTCTGAAAAGAAGCCAATAAATACAATAGAAGTTCCGCAGGAAAACACAGAACCAACAAACACAGTAGCATTTACTGTTACTGATGAAGCTGGAAATACTGTTGGAACTAAATTGATGACTTCTGATGCTGCGGATAAAACTATTAACAATAGATCTGGAGAACCTGTAAATAAAACAGCTGTTACAATTTCTACTAAAGATATTGTAACTGTAAAGTCTAATGGCGAAGTTGTTGCAAAAGATGATGCAAAAGTTACCCCAATTGGGACAGTAACAGTTAAAGAACCAAGTGGAGTAATGAAATTAGAAAATACTGGAATAACTATTGAGAAAAAAACAATACCTCCAGTAAAAGAAACAGATCCTGTTGTAACTAATCTAGCGGATAAAGATAAACCAACACCGCCTCCTGTTAAAGAAAAAGCTGTTGTTCAGGAAAAAGAACATATTAATTTTGAGCGTCTTGTAAATGAACATAAAGATACTCTAAGAGCTAATGGTTCTGATGTTGGTTTCCTAAAAGCATTCCAAAAAACATATTGGAAACTTATGAGTAAGATAGATAAAGCGGGTAGAAAAACAGCTGTTACCCCTCTATTTAAAGAACTCTTTGGTCAGTACATAGCTATTAATAGAGCTATTCAAGAAGCGAATATTAAACTATTAGGCCAAGAAAAAGTAGATGCTTTCTGGAAAGCCGTAGATCAATTTAGAATGCAGGATGCAAGAGATACTGTAACATCTCCCGGTTATAAACCACTGACTGAAAAGCAGCTTTTGGCTAAGGCAGCTAAGTCTATTCATAGACAATATCAACCACCAGCTTTATTAGATGGTGATTTAAAAATTGTTATTGAAGATGGTAAGTATGTAATAAAGGCCAAGAGTGGAAAGACTCCCAAAGTAACGGAACCTTCTCCATTCCCTGCTGAGCCAAAAGAAACGGCTGCTAAACCTACAGCACCAGAAGTAGCACCTGAAGCAACCCCAGCCGCAACAACTCCAGCTGCAGCTGCTCCAGTTGCAGAAACACCAGCAAAACTTCCACCAAAATTAGAGAGCATTAAAAGCTCACTATATTCTGCTGGAAATAAAATGTCAATGCCATTACGACAAACCAATCTTATTGGTTGGATTTTTGGTGGTAGTAATAGAGCTGAAAGAAATTGGTGGCAAAAGACAATGAGCAATCTTGCTAATGTCATTCAACATTCTTCAAGACTTGGTGATACTGCCAGAAGTAATTACATTGGTATTAGAGTTCTAACTTCTCTTTTAGACGGAACTCGTAATGTTACTGGTATGTTAGTGGCTCCGGGTCAGTCACCAATTATGACTTTGCTTGGAGCTAAGGGAGTTGAGGATCGTGTACTTGTTCGTATTATCGGAGCACAGTTAGATGTATTGAAAAAGTTTGGTGGCGACATGAAAGCCATTGATAGATTCAATACTTATCTATGGACAAAGATTGCAAAGAACGAGCCTATTACTGAAGCTGGTTTAGTTGCTGATCTTGGTATGAACCAAGCAGCAGCAAAAGATATTCTTCCTAGTATTCTTAGATTGGCAGATGCCGATTATAGAACAAAAGAACTATATCTACGCTTAGGTCTAGAAACAGGAATGGCTGTTGTACACGACATTAATGGAAACCCATTTGATCCAAAGACTTGGATGAATATTCAGGTCGATCACGAAAAGCTAAGAGCAATAATGCAGAACCCTGATTTGGAATCAGCGTTGATTAATGCCCTTGTTGAATCCCGTAGAAAAAGAAAAATGGGAGAAGAACTGGATATTAATACATTAATTGTTCTTGGTTGGTTGGATGCCAGAACTGAAGGTGGAGATCCAAAAGGCAGTTTAATGCTCCGTGATCGCGCTTTTGGTGAAGGGTTTGGAGTTCGTAAACTTACAAAAGAAACTTTAGATAAGCTTGAAATAAAAGGTGCAGTTCTTGGTGGAGCCAATCCTTCAACAATTGCCTCAATTGCCAAGCATGGTATGCCTAGAGATTATTTTGTACTTGATGTAAATGGTGAGTTAAGAGCTTATCGTGTACCTCGCAAACGATCTGACTTATCACAAGCAGATCTATTAATCTATGATCAAGCCGTAAGAGGAGATACTTCTATGTATCTTCCTAAGTGGCAAACAGCTTTAGGAAATCAAGAACTAACTAGACTTGAGATGATTGAGCTGTTAGAGCATAAGATGAAGCGTGGTCGCTATATGGAACTTAAATCATCGGATCGTCCTTTGTTAAAGATTCAGCAACGAGAGGATGTTCAGCTTGCTGTTCCAGCTTTGATTCCAGATGAAATCTTAAATGATTCAACTGGAGCAATTCTTGGAATGATTAGAACAAATCTAGGCGAAGCTCATATGTACTTCTTACGCGGTCGTTTAACTGAAATGCTATTCCACAAGGAATTGCATAAGTTGTTTGGACGCAGCGATATCAGCATAGATGAAGTATTCGATGTAGTAAAAGAAATCGAAAACAAGAATATACTTGATATCTCTAAAAAAGAAAAGTGGAATCCTTCTCAAGAAGAAGCTGCTTTACTATCTTTAGAGCGTGGTCTAAAGCGACTGAAAGAAGAGTATAGATATAATGTAGAAACACTTCCAATTGTTGAACAAACAACAGCCGGATCTTTTGCAGAGGGTACGCTAACATTAGCGCGTATCTTTACAGCTCCCGGTTATTGGCTATCAGCTGGTCCTGAGGTTATGGGTGCTTTGCTTCACCACTATCCTACGGAATGGCCTAAAGCTTTTGGAGAATCTCTAAAGTTTACTTTAGGTAAGTATAGAGCCTCTAAATCACAGTTCTTAGCTTCAGCTATTGGAGATTGTTCTTTCGCTCTTCAGATGATTCGTACCGATCTTACCAATAGATATTTGGGCGAACAAGGCCGAGGAGCTTTTACAGTCGATTCTACATTCGATACTGTATGGAATGGACCGAGATCTCAATGGAATAATAAGCCAATGCAAATGGCTGAAAGAGCAGCAACCTTGTCTGAACAAGTTGGCTCATTGGCTCAGATTTCCAATATACCACGATATTTATCGAAGATTGAGATGCAAAGAACAATCTATCGAAATATTAAAGACGGTAAAATTCAAGGTCTTATCGAAGCTTTAAAAGATCCAGAAACAAATAGAATACTACTAGAATACCTAAAGGCAAGTTCAGAGTCTGCTTTTGAAGAAAGAAAACTTTGGAAGAAGTTTGCTGGTGTTGCTAGAAAGAATAAATTTGGAAGAGATCCAAATGAAGCTTTATTCTATATGCGATATGGATTAAATACATTAGAAAGAATAGAACACTTAAAGTGGGCTATTGAGAAAGTAGGAGATTCTGAAGGACGAGTAAACTTTATTCGTCTTATGGAACTAGCTGAAGATGTCCGCAGAAAGCCAGTAGAAGGTATTAATGTGGGCGTTTTGGAAGATGCCATTAATGCATATGCTCATGGTATTGAAGCAGAAATCCTAAAGAGAAGAACACCAGAACCTTATGGTTTACTGAAGGCTACGGATCTTGAAAGCCGTAGTGCTATTGGTAAGGTTGTTCTTGCTTTAAGCGGATGGATGCGAGCTTTCCATGATAGCAGATTGCTTGACTATTCTAATAAGAGTACGGCTGGTTATCTAAAGTTTGCTGCGGCTTATGCAGCAATAGATAGCTTTACTCAGGTACTTAAGGAATGGTTAGCTGGTAGAGATGTATCTGATATCTTAGAAGAAGCTACAGATAATCCCATCAGCATTATGACTAGAGCTATCCACTCTTTGCCATTCTTTGGTATGTTTAACGGATTCTTTGAGACAGCTATGAATAAGTTTAACTCCGGTAGTTTGTTCAACCCAACAATGGAATTGTCAACTCCCGGTATTGCTGTAGCTAACTCAGTTGTTTCCAGAACAGACAAAGGAATGTCTCAGGCATATAAAGCAATGTCTTCTGGAGATCTACCAGAAGCAGCAGGATATCTATCTAATGTCTTGCCAGTTGCTTCTTACATCAATAAATCTCCATTGGCTGTTCCAGTAAAAGTATTGGAATCTGCCGTAGAGCTTGATGAAAGAAACTTGGCTGCTAGGTATATGGAAGTAGTTCGTAAGGATTCCCAACCATATGCTCAGAAGAGAAACAAAAGATCAAAGAATAGTTCTAAGGCTGTAATGCCACCAGCTCCACAACGAAATGTTGCGAAGGAAGAGGAAGAATTAGCTCGCCTACGCAAGATGCGTGATGCTGCTGTGTCAGATCTACAACCTATGGCAAAACCTCCTATGGGTTTAACTGATGGTGTATCGACACCTCTAGCTGATTTGCTAGAATAATCTATGGGGGATACCTAGGGAAACCTAGGTATCCCCATTTGTTTTATCGACATGTATATGTCCAATAGTTGGGGCTACAGAAGATATACCATAGGGATAACCTAGGTGTCTATGGATATCCCCTATAGGTTTTATTATTGTTTGTGTATAGTCTTAGCTAAGACCCCTAGGTTAACCTAGGTAT
>Ga0181343_1000508_pt1 | contig 16991 bp, 30 predicted proteins | sample Su13VDMLBSD_FD_130110 | JGI IMG/M metagenome (GOLD analysis project Ga0181343, IMG submission 130110) | Freshwater viral communities from Lake Michigan, USA - Su13.VD.MLB.S.D | ecosystem: Environmental > Aquatic > Freshwater > Lake | place: USA: Michigan | collected 2013-07-15 | reverse complement strand
AATCTTTAGGAAAACGATCAGCAAGATCTCTAAGTTCTTGAAGAACTTGTGGCCAGTTCAAATTGAGCACTTTTGCGCTACGAACAATAGCATCAACAGCATCGTTACCAAACTCTGTGTACATTGCATAATCGGCCATTTGTGAACTCCTGTTTTGTTACGCTATGAGTATATTATAGCAAAATGATGATTTTTGGTCAACCAAAATTAAGCAATCAGTTCGTCGTTGTCGATTAGCACACGATCTCTGAGCTCACTGCTCCAAGGGAATTGCACGGGTTGATCCAGGTTCACAGTGTATTGTACCTTGCCGCCATACTTGACACGACTGGATTCCACTGTGCCCGACACTCGAGTGCCCATGTAGTTTGCAGTGATTTGTTCGCCGTCTTTGATCCAAGTACTCATTTGCAACTCCTTGTTTCTTACTATACCTATAGTATAACAGAATGGTGAATTTTGGTCAACCGGCAAAAAGTAGTACTTTATGTTACAGTAGATGCTACCAATAAAATGTATGTTAAAGCATGCAGATATTGATCTAGACCAAACAACCACCAAAATTTTGGATTAGTATTATTCCATTCAGTTTTCTTATTAATATAAACTTTGGTCCAATCAATATGATAATGAATCAACATATCTATAATGGCCAATATTGCCGCTGAATATGGGGCGTACCAATAAAATACCAAAAACGTACCAATTCCGTGAATACCAGAATGTATGATACCACCTAAATGCAAATAATTACCTTTGTTAGATAATTGATATTGTGTTTGCAATACAAAATCAGCAATAAAGTGTTTTGTAAATAATCCAAGTATTAACCATAGGGTGATATTCATAATCAATTACTCAACAGTATATGTTTCAAATTTCCATTCAGGCGCCCGAACAACTTTATCAACAACTTTATTATTTTCAAAGAAAAACATGTGATTGGGAAATCTCGATTTTACATGAGCAATTAACTCATCATCGGTTTTGCCCTGTCCTAGAAACTCATCAGTTTCTTTATCAAACCAATAGTAAACATTGTTGTGATTTTCAATTTTAACAATGTGTATTAACTTTTTGATTTTTTCAATAACCTCAGGATTAAATCTTGATTGATTATTTTTATTTTGATAGATAGAAATAGCAATGTTTAAAAAAAAGTTAATAACCAGTACCCAAAATAAAATTGAAAAAACTTCATAAATTATATTCATAATAACTCCTTAGGTCCAGAGACTGTCTCTGATCTTAATAAGACGAATCATCATTGCTTCGTCTTCCTTGCGATACTGTTCTTCGATTTTGTTGCTTAGTTTAAGTGCACGATTACCTTCGGCTTTCAGCTCTTTGGTCATGCCTTTGTCGCTAAACAGGCTCATGCCAGAATCTGGATTCAGTGCTCGCTTTTTATCGCAGTATGCACTCCAGCCACTGGCATCGTGCACATCAGGGCGATTGGGATAGACTGTGGTCCACCATGTGTAAAGGTCGTAAATTTCTTTGGCAGAAATGGCCTGGCGTGTGGGTTCGTTCCAACCTTTGTCACCTTCTTTAAGGCCGTAACTTTCGTTGGCCCGGATGTTCATTTGCCATTCTAAGTTAGCAAGTCCGCATTCGGCACTACGCCAGGTGCGCCAACGGAACCACCCACGAGCCCAGAATGGTGCTTGATATTTTTTCTTTGCCTCATCATCCCAGGCAATGTGCCACCATGCTAGTTCAACTTCCACATAATCCACAAGTTCGTTAAAAAGACAGGGAAGAAAGCGATTTCCCACGTCACACCATTGACCAGGCTTGATATCCCGAGGGTGTGCAGTAAGAGCATGTGTGCGAGTAACCCAACGATTGTTAATGTAGTATTTGATATCATACAATTTTCTAACAGGCCAAGTGACAAAATTTTGAACTGCATCCAGTGCTTCTTCGGCAATCCAATAGCGAATTTTATGAGCAGAACTTGCAGATTGATGCCAGTCGTCCCATTGATCACTGGTGCCCATACGAAGTTTATCTGTGCCTCGTACCCAGTCTGCAAACTTACTGCAACTCCAATAATTGCTGTGATGTGCCATGTTAAATATCCTTTGATTCTAATACTGTCCAACCTAGCAGTGCTAGATCTTTGTTGATTTCGTCAGTGACCACGCCTTCGCTAACATAGTGGTTTATGATGTCAAGATATCGTTCTTGATCAGCTTTGCTGGCGTTTCGAAACTCTTCGTCACTCCAACCGCCTTTGATTCCTGAGCAGTACCAATCTATGTAGTCACCTTCTTCACGCATGTCAGCAATGATGCCGCCGGCATAACGCCACGAGCAGGACCAAGTTTCGTTTCTAAGAATAGGCATAACATCTAGACGTTGAAAATCGGTATTGCACATGGCAGCATAAAGATTTTGAGCGTAATATTTACTGGCCCGAACCTTGGCCAAAATCCAATCAGTGGTTCTTAGATCGTATTCCAAATTGTTTTTCTGCCACTCTGTGTTTTTTTCTAGCTCGGCCTTGCGCTCTCGTTCGGCTTGGTAATACTCAATCATGCCGGCAGTATCGGGATCGTTTTCTGGGGTACGTCCTTCTTTGGCACGCCGCTCGAGCAATCGGTCTACACCGAAACTGCCTCTAGCTGCACTTGAGCTCAACTTGTTCATAGTAAACTATTATAACCGATTTTGAATTTTTAGTCAATACAAAAGATATTTAACCCCATTTTAGCAAAAACATCGAAATTGCCTGTTTGCTGTTGAGTTTCCACCGGTCGTAGGCTGTGCGGCGACCCAGACCGTTGCTGCTTACCCATGTGGCAATTTCTTCTGCATCACTGTCAGCAATGGGATCATCAATGATGGCAATTCTGTTGTCAGCCTTTGTGACCAACACAGTTAGTTGTTTTTCTTGAATGTGAATATTATATTTTTTCATTGTGGGTTAGGCCATTTCAAACATAACATTATATATAAAGATTCGTTGATATCAAATGTGCTGTTACCTACATAAGCATCTGTTTCAAACCAACTGTAACTTTTGTCTGTTTGTTGTCTAATCCAATTTGCTGGCCCGGGCGCACATTTGACTGTGTACCAAGGCTGACCGTCAACAGTTGCAGTGTCAATGACTTTATAATAATAACTGTACGATCGTATGGCCTTTATAGTTGGTATTGACATACTAGGACCACTTTAAACAAAATGCAGTTAACGATTTTTTACTTCCCAATGCCACTGTCATTCCTGCTACCACACAATCATTGTCCTTGCACCACAACATAAGTTCATCTGCATTCTCGGCCCAAAAACCCACGTCAGTTAGCACCACCAAGATCTCTCCTGGACCTATCTGGTCTGGATCCAGCAGATTGTCTGGCACAACAAAAAATTTTTCTTTGCCCCAGATCATCGTATCCAATCTGCGTATTTTAATCGGAACAGTGTTTCTAAGTGATCGTCCCAGAAATCTAAACAAACTGTTTCTCGCGTGTGACCACGAACTTTAGTACCACGAACTTCAGTGACGACCCATTCGTGATGAAGTCTGGTAGTAAATCCCAATTCTCTGTGCATAACACTTGATATAGCAAATACACTGGGTTTCCAATTGTAATCGAGTTTTAATCGCAGCCGCAGTGCAGTCCAATCCTCTGTGCTCAATGTAATGATGCCAGCCATTACATCCACCTAAGTGCAAAATGTGTTGCCTGTTTCGGATCTTTAAAATCAAATTCCCAATTGAAATTGGGAAAACAGTGTTTAACACTAAATGCATTTTGTCCAAATTCTCGACTGGCCCACATTATTGCATCAAATGTGCTGACTTTTTGACCATCAATGATTACAATATTCATGCTTACAGTATAACACAAATACTAATTATTGTCTATTATTTCAGCCCATTTAAGTTCAAACCACTGTGCGTGATAAAGACGATTGAACGTAAACATACATACACTGCTAAAAAATCTATCAACCGGACCTGACTCTGCATGTCCCCACCCGTTGCCAAACGATTCAAAACACCATTTTTTCACATCTAAGTATTGATCATGATGCAGGTAGGATGAAATTTTATATTTGTCGTCTTGGTACAGTATTTTCATTCTTGTTTGAGAATGTCCCAGGTCTTCATCTTTTCGGTGATTTGTTTTTCTAGTTCTCTGTATCGTTGACCTAACTCTTTTAGTTCTTCCCACTCAGTTTCTAATTTTTTATTGGGTTCCAACATTGCCAACCGTTGTTCCACCTTTTCCATCCAAGATCGCATGCTTTTTCCGTTGATCTCAATGTCAGCTTTGTCTCCAGCGATGCAAAGTTTTCCGCTTTGATCCTGTTGACTGATAACAATTGGGTTTATCAATCCTCCGGTGCCGGTAGAGGTATACACTCCTGAAGCAGCATATGCGCCGGTATACGCACCTGTGGCAGTATATGCAGAACCATTGTATCCTGTGACAGAGCTAAAACCATTCATAGGGGAGGTCAATGTATCATCTAAATTTAATGTAATGTTTCCTGTGGTCATAATTTTATAGTCGTAAAAAAAGCCTATAACTTAGTATAGGCTTTTAGTTCTAGTTTGTCAACTGTTTAGAACGAGTGACTTAGACGCACACGAGTGGTGCTGACGTTGTTGGCCGCAGTTGTGTTTTCTTCAACTTTGCGATATGCAACCTGAACTGCGGTACGCTTGCTTAGGTTGTATTGTGCACCAACTTCGGTGGACTTGCCATTGCCATCACTGTAAACAGCACCAACAGTCACAGGACCAACAGGCACAGCGGCCGCAACAGCCCAGCTGTCAGCAACACCAGTTTCCTGACGACTCACGCCAGCGCCCAGTGTTAGAATACCTGTCTTGGCAGACACACTTGCGCGAACACGCTTGCTGGTATCAGTGTAATCAACTGCGGTATTAAACACAGCAACAGCGCCGGTTACACCGTAGACATTGGTACGCTCGCCTGTGCCGTCAACATCACGAACACTGGCTACGCTGGCGCTGAAACCACCAATAGATGGTGTAGCATACTTGACCATGTCTTTGTTGGCAGCAGCACCTAGTACAACACCGTCAGCGCCAATCACAGGAGCAAGACCAAAAGTATTGGCTTTTAAACCGTTGGCAATTTCAATCTGTCCAACAGTGACTGTGCCCACTGGAGCGGCTACGCTGATATAAGCATCGCGACCAGAAACGGTTTCGCTGCGTCCAGCACCGTTGAGGCCAAGACCTGCAGTTGCTTTGATGCCAGGAGCAAGGTCTTCAGACACAGACAACATGATTTGGCCATCAGCCAAGCCAGTGGTTGCAGCGGCACTACCTGATTTTTTATAGTCATAGTTGACCACGCCCGAAACAACTGCTTGCGCAGATGCAACAGACACTAAACCTGCTAACAGGGTTGAAATAACAATTTTCTTCATAAATTTCCTTATATTAATCGCCTTCAGCGGCGTGTTGAACAGTGTAATAATTTACACTCAAGTTGTCAAATCTTTCGATTGCGTTAGTACTTATACTAGTTCAGTACGTCTAAAAAATACTATATTTTAAATATCAAACCCAATACTGGGATCAAACAGCCTTGCCTGTTCTTCATAACCAGCATAACCACGAGGATTGCACATGACTCGACAGTGCCCCACAGTATAATCATGAGGATCATGAGTGTGACCGTGCGTCCAAACTTTGATGTTGGGATGTTCAAGCATGAATGCGCTCAAATCTGAACTGAATCCACCGTTCATAGCAAAGTCAGATCTAAATCTAGGATGAATACTTTGATAACTGGGACCATGATGTGTGACCACTACAATATTTTTATCAGTGTGTTGCAGTGCAATTGTTCTGATGTATTCTTTTGCACGAGCGTGATCAGCCATGGTAACAGCAGGAGTTAACCTAAAATAAACATCTTTGTGTTTGTCATGATAGGTAATCACCCGGTAATCGTTCATCATGTCTTTCAACGAATGAACAGTTATGGGATCTCCCTTGTTGCAATCGGTCCACAGTGTGGCGCCAACAAAAACAGTGCCATCAATTTCCACATGTTCTTTTTCTAACAAATGAACGTTGGTAGGCAGGTGTTGTTTGAGTTGGTTGTATGTTTGATCAAATTTAAACCCGTAGTGTTCATGGTTTCCCATTACATAAATCACATGCCGATATTTGCTGCATTCTTCATTGAAGAATCGGATATATCTATCATGATGAACATGCTTGGCTTCCACCACATCACCGCCGAGTATCAACACATCACCACCGGGCAATGTCAAGTCTCTGAACTCAAGATGAAGATCACTGATTAGGTTTACAAACATTTTTGATATTAAAAATAAATTAAGGGCGTTGCCGCCCTTAAAATTTAAAGAGCTGTAAGATTACAGGCCTAAAGACATGGCACGATAACCAGCGGCTACAATGGCACGACTTGGCTTACCAATACGATACTTGGTAGTAACGCGACCTTTGGTGTCCTTGTGCTGATTGGCATAAACAGCAAAGCCAGCATAGCGAATGTCGCTGACTGTGGCGCGGGGATTTTTCAAGCCAAAGCGCACACGCATTTGACCTTCGGTCAGGGCCTCACCGGATTGTAAAGCAGCTAAAAGTTTACCAGTTTTAGTTTCAGTTGAAAACATATTTTTTCCTTTAAAAAAGTCTGCACTGTGCAGATGTTGTTATTGTACGAGCAGTGTTTTTTTATTGCAAGAGTTATGGCAAAAAAACCTTTTAAATAGGTTTAATTTCAGTGACATTCATAGTTTTGAAACTACGCCACTCTTGCTTGTCTGTACACCAAACAGACATATTTTCGAGATTTACTTTGCGTTCTTTTTTGGTTTCTGTCACTGGCACAGGAGGCAGCAGATCTGCCTTTAGTGTACAAGGCATGACTCTAATGCTGCCGTCAATTTTGGTAAAAGTCACTTCGCAATGATTGTTGATCAACAGATCTTTGAAATATGCTGTGCGTTGATCCAAGTTCATGTCTGTTAAGTTCATAATTTTAAACACTCCATAGTAACAATTCTACCAATCTCATCCGACAATGATTGGTCGTCAGTGACGATATAGATGTCACCGACACTGCGGTCTTTTTGTCTATCATAACGTCGTGTGCTCACAATGGTTCCGCCGTTGGCTTTGGTTATTGTAAATTTCAGTGGTTCGTCAAACTCGTGATCGCTGGCAGTTACGGCCAACCCTTTTGACGATACCATTTCTAGTTCATCAGATTCCGACAGCCAGTTTCGGAGTTTTTTCTTGAGCCATTTCATGTTATTTCCTTAGTTGTTTGTTTTTGGCAACAGCAGCACTGAGCACACTTACGTCTGCACCAGCCTGTGTTGCTTGATAGATTATAGCACTAGTGTCCTTGGGAAAGCAAGCACCACCAAATCCTTTTTGACCATCTGTGCCTGGCACTTGCCAATGAGTGTTGCCTAGTCTGCTGTCTGTTTTGGCGATGTTGCTGACCACCTGCCAATCTATTCCCAACTTGCTGGCCAGTTCAGCAAATTCGTTATTGATCACTACCTTTATGGCCAGCATGTTGTTGGCAAGATATTTAAAAAATGCTGCTTCTGCAATAGAGCAATATTCGATGCGCACTCTTTCAAAATTGATCATACTGGCCATTAACACATCTGCCACTGTGCTGTGTAATTCCGGAGCACAGCCGACCACAATTTTGTGAGGGTTCACATAGTCAAACTCAGCACGTGCCGCGGTCAAAAATTCCGGAACGTGAGCCAAATTTGGCATACGTTGTTGCCATTGTTGATAAAACACCGGAGGTGCAGTGGATTTGACAATCACTGGTTTGTGATAGCCAAGATTCAGAAGTTGCTCTAATACGCCAGACAAGATAGCAGTTTCACATGCACCATTTTGATCCTGTGGAGTGGGTACACAAACAAAAACAGCATCAACAATATCAGCCATGGCTGACACAGAAACATAATTTTTTTCTGTGCTGTATTTTGGGTCATTGATGTAAATTTTATGTCTAGGATAACTACTGACCACAGCCTTGCCAACATAACCAACACCGATTACTCCTATGTTCACGATTTTAATTCCTTGAGTACCATTTCCTTGGCCCTAACATCAAGATCAGCGATTTCTGCTTCTTTCATCTTCCAAGCAATCATGTCCATAAACTCTAGTATAGCTACCTTGCCATCTTCGGTCAAATGACAGTAGTCAGGGCCCACACTGCTGTGATAGTAGAAGTTGCGGTTGTTGAGTAATTCTAGCATACCGCCATAGCATAGATCTTTGATAGCACCTTTTTTCATCTTAAATTTTTTCGCCTTTTGTAAAACCACGGAATCGGAGGAATCGTGGAAACCGTAGCGACCACACGTCTTCGCTATCCTGGCTCCGAGTAGCTGCATCTGCACGGATCTCCACGACTTGCCCAGCGAGCGAATCTCGAGCCGTCCAAAATTCTGCTCTCTGTTCGTCTGTAAAACCCGAACCGCAATTGACCACAATCTTTTTACCATCATCTACACCTTCACAAACAACTGCACCCAATTTACCCACATTACGACCAGTGCCTTCTTCCACAGCCACTACAGTCAATGACACTTCAATAAACGGCTTGAGTTTGAGCCAAGCATGACTGCGTTTGCACTCGTATGGAGCATCTACATCTTTGATCATGATGCCTTCGTAACCACCGGCCACTGCTTGAGTATTGATCATTTTAAATCGAGCTTGCCCTTTAATGGTATCTAAATCAACCAGTTCCTGTGCCAACACAGTGACATTGGGCATGACTCCAGAATAAATGTCATGCCAGTTCTTTAATTTTTCACTGCGACTAATTTGGAATTCTTCACAGCGTCCAGTTTCAAACTCCTGCAATGGAATTATATCAAACAGATTCAGCACCGCATCATTGGCCGCGACGTTGTCTTTGCGGTGTACCTGTTTCATTAGATCCTGAAAACTACTGCTCATAACCTCGCCGTCTAAGACCATTGCATCAGTGCCAAATGCACCCAATTTCGCAACAGCACTTAACTGCTCTTTGATGTGTGGAAAGTTTACAAGTTCTTTGCCATTACGGCTATACTGATCAACACGGCCATCTGGATAAACAATAGTGATGACACGAACCCCATCAAGTTTGACTTCAATGAGCTTAGGACCTTTAACTTTAGTCTCGTGATTAGCACTATCGTGAGCAAGTTGACAGCCAAAGACAGGTATATTATATTGAGCATATTTCTTTTCTACTACTTTGTTGACGGTTTTTTCACTGACACCGCACCGCAGATCCTTGATAAGGATACGCCGATACCAATCATTCCACTGCTTTTTGGTGGATTGATTCATTAATTTATCAACCACATCTCGGGCGGCATTGCCAGTGCAGGCCCGGTTAACAAAAAGTTGTACAGCATTGTTAAAGCTGTCCCAATCTAACCCAGGACCATCTTCGCCGGTTTTTTCAGGTATCTGTTTGAGCCCAAATGTAACCATTGGGTCTAGCGCGAGCCTTACACCAGCAAAAAATTCTGTGTTGCCTGCTTCTGCTTGTGCAAGCACAATCTCTTCCTTGTTCAGGCGACTTGGGTGTAATTCGAGATCGCAAATAACTTGAAATGGTGTGTCCATAAAAATAGCACTATGAGTGAACGATAGTGCTATTATACGTTATTTTAATTTATTTGTCAAGCAGATAAACTTACGTTGGCGTTTCCGTGATATAGGTCAACGTATTGAATAAATGTCACAGGCGCGGTGATAACATTGCCTGATACTGTATATGAAATATTTGCTGTAGTTAAATTTGCTTTATAAGCATCTACGGCTGCATTAGCAGAGTCGGCATCAGTCTGTGACGGAAAGGTGCGAGTAAGCACGCCGGCGCCGTTGAGTGCTTCAGTGCTGCCATATCCTGAAATAATGTTGTTGCATGCAACATTGATAGAATCATAATACTGACCTACATTGGTATTAGTGGGCAGACCCCAATGGGCCAAAACACTGGCACCAAAAGTTGCACTAGAAAGTCTGGCTATTTTTTCATCATATGATTCTGTTACAGGTTCGTATATGATAGTATAAGACATCGATAAATTCCTTAGTATATTGCTTATTTAGTCGAGCTTATGTCTAAATGCTTGCACTTGGCTCTGAATTTAAAGCCGGTGCAGGTGCAAGTTAACCCGTTTTCTGTTTTTTCAACAATGTATTTGTCACCTTTGCTGCCCATGACTTCCCATTTTGGATTGGCTGTGGGTTCGTTGTATGAATCAAGATCAACACCAAAAGACTCAGTGACTATCTTGAACGTGCGACCGCGACTGTCAATTTGGATGGGATTTTTGAAATGAAAAACGCTGCGACTGCCTGCTTTGACAAAGGCATACATTTTGGTTTTGCTGTCGTTTAAAAGATAGATTCCATTGGGAATGTTATCTTTCCAATTGGTTGTTTCTTGATAGAATTTCATAAAATCCTCTTTTGATGCTGTATTATAGCACAATTGGGATTTTTGATCAAGTAGTACTTAGGTTTTAATTTTAGCTAACTTTGCAAATTCAAACAACTTTAGCCACATCCACCCTATGTCAAACTCATACCACTGTCTGCTGAGTTTGGGATTTGCTGGTTCGAGATGATGATTGTTATGTAATTCTTCTCCACCAATAACGATACCCCAAGGACTAATATTACGACTGCTATCCCTAGTTTCACCATTTCTATACCCCCACCAATGTGCTAACCCATTGACCACGCCTGCGGCCCACCAAGGAATCCAAATCATCTGAATAATCCAAACAACGATGCCAATGTATCCAAACAACAGGGTGTTGAAAACAAGTAGAGCTGCAATGCCCCATCTTGAGTGTCGACTGTATATGTTACGTTCCATCCAATCATCAGGAGTACCAACCCCGTAACTGCTAACCATGGTAGAATCTTTACTAGCATCATGATATAACCATGCTCCTTTAAACAGTACACGTTTTAATCCATAGACGTGCGGACTATGTGGATCACCTTGAATGTCGCTGAATCTGTGATGTTTACGATGTATTGCCACCCATTGTCGGGTGACCATACCAGTGGTCAACCATAGCCAAAAACGCATGAAATGACTCAGCACAGGATGAAATTCAATTGCTCGATGCGCTTGACCCCTGTGCAAGAAAAGAGTAACACACACTATGGTAATGTGTGTTGCTATCAGAGTGTAAATTATGTACATCTAGTACTTAGTAAAAACCCAATTGATTTGGGGTTTATTTTTTACAAATAGCACGTTTTTGATTGGTCAGTGCACCAAAATCCACAGGCCATTCCTGCCCGGGACTTAATTCTCTGGCATTGGCCGGTAACGCAAATTGCACACCAGCTTGTTGTTGTATTTGAGCAACTGGAATTCTAAATTTGGTCAAGTCGTTGCCCAAATTGGGATATGGTGCAACATGTGGGAACCACCATCCAGCAACTGCACCTGTGTTGTTGTTGATGACAATTTTGTACAGTGCTCTGGGAACCACTACACCTTTGCCAATGGTTCTATCTCCGGGACCATACACAGCACCTGCCACAGTGGTAAAATTGTTGCCAAGTTGGTAGGTCCATCCACGAACGCTGGTTTCCAATAGTTTCCAAATTCCTCGATTCAATGATCCAGCTTGTGGAGTCATGTTGGTCATTAAAAAACTCTCATACTCTACCTGTTGATTCCAACTTAGATCACCGTCAGGGGCCATGTGTCCTTTGTCATAGCCTGTGCCTACATAATCATTTGGTGTAGGACCATTTGCAACACTTTGATCAGCAACAAAGGCATCAGTGCGTGGTATGCAGCCCAGTGCATTCTGTGGTATCAAAGTCCACATAACAAAACGAGGAATTTTGGCCGCGGCATCATATCCAACAAAATATGCTTCACGACAGATAGGCTGTATCTGACCTTGTACCTGTGGAAAGCCATGTGGAGCATGTACTTGGCATGCCTGCAAAGGCAATGGTTGACGTTGTGTCCAAGCAAAACTGTTTAGACTAACGCATAAGAATGATAAGGTTAATAAAATTTTTTTCATCTAGTATTTATAGACAACAAAAAGCCCCTTTCGGGGCTTTTTTAACTGTTTAGCACTTTGGCTACACTGTTCATTACACTGGCAATACGACCGATGTCTCGAAGTTGTTCCACTGAGTAGCCCTCCTTCTTGAGTGTTTCGTAGTGTGCTTTAACACAGAAGTGACACTTGCCCACAATGCTGGCCGATAAACTAAATGCTTCAAAGTTTGCTTTGGTAGTTCCACCATGACTTAAAATAGCATTCATGCGTAACTGTGCTGGTAAACCTTTTAGCTGTTCGTCGTCGGCCATTTCAACATAGGGATACCATACGTTGTTTTGTGCCATGATACTAGCAGCCGTCATTGCTGCCTCAGCATGCACTGGTGCGTCTGCCAACAAAATGCTCAGCACCTTGCCGTTGCCGGTTGCAGCCAGTGCAGCCACAGCACAACCCATGGCAATATCTACATCTAATGTACTACGAAGCAGTACTGCATCTAGGTTTAACTTGGTGTCTTTTGCATATTCAGGCAAAGCACCTTTTATTGTTTCAATAAAAGCCATTATTTTCTTTCTCCAAAAAGTTGCAGCAGATTGATAAACAAATTGATAAAGTCCATGTACAGAGTCAATGCTCCACGAATTTCGACCACATCATTTGCTTCCATACTGAGTTCTTCACGAATCTTCTGCGTGTCGTAGGCAGTCAATCCTAGGAAGATAATGATAGCCAACGCTGAGATCACCATCTGCATCACTGATGATCCAACAAAGATATTGACAATGCTGGCAATGATAATTGCAATCAATCCCACAAACATAAACTTGCCGATGCTATCTAAATTCTTCTTGGTAAAGTAACCGTAGGCACTCAATACACCAAACAACACGGCCGCACCCATAAATGCTGACACAATACTGCCCATGGCGAACACAGCAAAGATTGTGGCAAAACTCAGCCCCATCAAGGCTGCAAATCCGTGCAGGCATAATTGTGCTAGACCTTTGCTGGGATTGTTACCCAACACCATGGCAACGCCAAAGATTGCTGCCAACGGCGCAAAGATCACAATCCACTTCATTACACCTGTAAAAAAGAATGCCAATAACTCAGGGCTGGTGCCCACCAAGTAACTGACAATCATTGATACAGTGACAGCAAGGCTCATGTGACCGTAGACGCGACCCATTGCTGAGTTAAGTTCACTGGCAGAACGATATGACATTCCGCTTTCATAAGTTGTTTCAAACATAAGTTTCTCCTTGAATCGCTTATTTTGTTTTTTCTGCTAATTCTCGATATCCAGCCCAACTTGGATGGATACCGTCCTTTTGCAATCGAGTAATTGGCAACACAGTGTCTCCATACTGTTGAGCAATGGCTTTGACTGTTTGTTGAATCTGTTCAATTGGAACATTACTGGCTTTGAGGTTCCCTGCTGGTAATATCCAAAACACACGAGCGGATGTTCCAACTTTCTCACGAACACGTTGCAACTCTGCTTTGGTCTTGATACCTTGATGATCGTTGCTGCCTAAACTGATGATAACAGTTTTTGCAGATAGATCGTTTTTCAAGTAGTCACGATTCCATTGCCAGGTATTCCAGCCACCCTTTGCATAAGCGGCACAATCAGGTCTGGCCTGATGTGTGCCCACCGCAATGCTATCACCTAAGATCAAGCATTCAAGCATTACAGAGTCTCGCCACCAACTGTGCGGTTACATGCACACAGTTCGCCAGTTTGTAGCGCATCCAATACACGAAGTGTTTCTTCTGGGCTACGGCCAACGTTCAAGTTGTTGACAGTCACGTGCTGGATTTCGTTGTTGGGATCAACAATGAATGTGGCACGAAGTGCAGCACCTGCTGGAGCATAGAACACGCCTAACTGTTCAATTAGGCTTACGCTACCACGCTCTTCACCTGGCTGGTGACGAGCAGTGTCAGCAAACTGAGTGTGGGTGATCTTCGCCAAGTCTGGGTGTGCCTTTTGCCAAGCCACTTTGCAGAACTCATTGTCTGTGCTGCCTGTGAGCAACACTGCATCACGGTCAGCAAAGTCTTGTGCCAACTTGTCGTAGGCTACGATTTCTGTAGGACATACAAATGTAAAGTCCTTGGGATAGTAAACGATTACTTTCCACTTGCCTGGAAATGATTCCTCAGTGATGTCAAAGAAAGCATCTTCTGGTTGTCCTGGCTTAACTCCTGTGATTGCAAATTTTTCTAATTTATCGCCAACTGTTTTCATATTTTCTCCTTTAGTGTGTGTTTGAAAACTTCAAGAACTGTTTGTTCTATTATACATATTGTATAGATATTTAATATTGAAATCAACTAAAAATCATGAATTTCCAATTGATTTTTCCTATGTCGATCATTGGTTATTCGTCGTCGTACCATTCTTCAATGATATCCAAATCGATGTCATTGGTGGCTTGATATTTTGGATCGTCAAACAATTTATAGTATCCTTCGTTGGGCATTAATATGCGAAAACTGCTGTTGCCCAACATCAACGCCAACATGGTAAAATGGCTCTTGTCAAGAATGTCACAGATGTAGAACATTGAGGAGCAAGCACCACTGATACTTTTGATTGGTCCGTGTTTGATTTCAAGATTTTCCAAGGCTTCTCTGAACTTTTGATTATCTGGGCCTGCTTTGACAATTACACGAGTAATGCCTAACCGTTGGTTACGCAGTCTGATTTTATCAATAAAGGACAGGGCGGAAATTACAGCGCAGTTGTCGTTGTCTATGGTCAGGAGAACATCCTTGACTTTGATACTGCCTTTGGTACGACTGTTGTCGGGAGTTTCTTTGGTAGTCCAAGGAACCGAGCAGTCTACATGATCGACATAATAAGTTTCTCCATGAAATTTTAAGACCCACATGGGAATGGTCTCGTCTTCTAAATGTTTCTTGTTGAAATGGAATACTACATCCTTACAAGCATATTCTAAAATCTATTGTTTGGTCATTTTGGTTTCCGGTTAATGGTGCGCCTGACAGGATTCGAACCTGCTGCCTGGAGTTTTAGAAGCTCTTGCTATGCCTATCAGCTTCAGGCGCATGTGTATATTATATATGCGTTTAAACCCAGTGGTCAACAAAAAAGGCTAAAAAATTAGCCTTTTGATGATGCTGGTTACGAGTTCCAGCCACACTCTATCTTGTGTGCGATTTATTTGATCTGTGTCCAAACACGTTCACGAATTTGTTTTGTTAAACTGTCCGGCAATGCCACATAGTCTAGGTCTGCGGCATCTTTCTTGCCGTTCTTGAATGCCCAGTCAAAGAACTTTAGTACTTGGTCGCTGTTGGCTTTGTTGGCAGGATCTTTGTACATGATGATGAAACTGGCTGAACTCACTGGCCACGCATTGGGATTCTTTTGATCCACAATACTCAAACCCATGCCCGGAACTGAAAACCAATCGGCACCGTCTGCGGCAGCGGCAAATGTTGCGTCATCAGGACTAACATACTTTCCTGATTTGTTTTGCAGTTGTAGGAATGTCATGTTGTTCTTTTTAACATAGGCATATTCTACATAACCAATTGAGCCTCTGATTCTGTTGACGTTGGCAGCAACACCTTCGTTGCCTTTGCCGCCTACTGAACTGGCTGCTGGCCACTTGACTGTGGCATTACGACCTACTTTGCTCAACCACTCGGGGCTTACTGTGGCAAGATAATCTGTCCAATTAAATGTTGTACCAGATCCGTCTGCACGATGTACCACCGTGATTGGTTCATTGGGTAAATTCTTACCTGGATTCAATGCCGTTAATTTAGGATCGTTCCACTTGGCGATGTTGCCCAAGTATACTTCGGCTAATACAGGGCCAGTGATGCGTAGTTCACCTGGCTTGAAACCATCTAAGTTTACAACAGGAACTGTTCCGCCAATGATAGCAGGAAACTGCACTTGGCCTAGCTTGTCCAAGTCTTCGCCTTTGACTGGAGCATCTGTAGCACCAAAGTCTACAGTCTTGGCATTGATTTGTCTTATACCACCCGATGATCCAATACTTTGATAATTCATGTTTGCACCAGTGGCTTTTTTGTAGCCTTCAGCCCACTTGGCATAGATTGGGAATGGAAAGGTAGCACCTGCACCCGTAATGTCTGCGGCACTGACTGAGATGGCCACTGAGGCCAACAACATTGTTAATAGTTTGTTCACTAGATTCTCCTTGATGTGACAAAATTATTTAATTAAAATTATGTTACAATTTTATTACAAATTTATGTCCAATATCGGGACGAATCTAAACTGTCCCAATATTGTTTGTTGTTGCGATTGACGAAATTTTTTATTAGGTATTTGCCCATACCAAAATAACCCATTTTTTTAAATCTACGTGAATCTTGTCCAAAGTAGTGATTGACAATTTTGAACTTTTTAGGACTGTACATTCTGGATAAGAAGTAATCTTCTGACGTAGCAAACTTTTCAGGAAATCCACCGTATTCCTCAAATCTATCTCTTCGAGTGAGCATGAATGCACCAACTGCAAAAGGACTAAAAAACTTCAAAGCATGATTCACTACATTGAACAGGGCAAAGCCCAACTTGGCCCGAGGGTCACGATCGTAGCACTTGATGTTCAAGCCCACAAGATCTAGATCGTTGGACTCAAGTTGGCCCACAGCATCACGAATAACAGTGTCTTTGAAGAAACGCACATCTGCGTCAATAAACAATATGTAAGGGGTAGTCGCTAATCTTGCTCCATTGTTCTTGGCCACACTCACAGGACCGCCATCTATGATTTCCACATTGAGATTGCCCTTGGTGGCTTGGATAACTTCTCGTGTGTTGTCTGTTGAGCAGTCTGCAATAATGATTCTAGTACTGCCTATCATTTGATTGCGTAAATGCAGCAACAGATACGGGATATAGTCTTGTTCATTTT
>Ga0181343_1000507_pt1 | contig 17037 bp, 25 predicted proteins | sample Su13VDMLBSD_FD_130110 | JGI IMG/M metagenome (GOLD analysis project Ga0181343, IMG submission 130110) | Freshwater viral communities from Lake Michigan, USA - Su13.VD.MLB.S.D | ecosystem: Environmental > Aquatic > Freshwater > Lake | place: USA: Michigan | collected 2013-07-15 | reverse complement strand
CGCTAACGAACTGCCCAAGGGCAACACCGGCGCTTTCGAGCCCCTTCCCGCCGGCTGGTACACCGCCACCATCAGCCAAGCCGAGCTGAAGGACACCAAGGCTGGCACCGGCCAGTACATCAAACTGCGCTACGACATCACCGGCCCGTCGCATCAGGGGCGCGTGGTGTTTGGCAATCTGAACATCAAGAACCCGAATCCGAAGGCCGAGGAGATTGGCCGCGCTGACCTTGGCGAGATCATGCGTGCGATTGGTCTGGGCAAGGTGACCGACACCGACCAACTCATTGGTGGCCAGCTCGGTATCAAGCTCTCCATCAAGGAAGACGCTCAGTACGGTGCTAGCAACGAGGTCAAGGGCTACAAGTCCATGTCTGGGAGCCCCGCTCCAGTGGCTACGGTGGCCGCTGCGCCTGCCCCTGCCGCAGCAAAGTCCGCTGCGCCGCCTTGGGCTAAGAAGTAATTACGGGGCCGAAAGCGGATGCTGGCCGTGCCGCCCTTGCACTGCAGACCAGACGCAGCGAGTAGGCCCCACCATAAAAATAGCCCCCGGTTTTTACGCCGGGGGCAATCAAACAACTAAACAAGGAGTGGGCAATGCAAATACCCGAGTCGGATCATAGCATCGAGGCGCTGATTGACAAGCACCACGAGCAAAATGCTGAAGTCCCCAGGCCGCACCTAGGCGTTAGCACTCTGGGCCATGTGTGTGACCGCTGGCTCTGGCTGTCGTTTCGGTGGGCTGTACAACCCAAGTCCCCCGGCCGAATCCTGCGCCTGTTTCGCCGTGGCCACCAGGAGGAGGCGAACATCATTGCTGATCTGCGGGCCATTGGCGTAGACGTACGCAAGGTATCCACCCAGCACCGGGTGGATTTCGGCAGTCACGTTTCTGGCTCACTGGACGGGATCATTGAGAAGGGCGTGCCTGAAGCCCCCAAGGCCCAGCATGTGGCCGAGTTCAAGACCCACAGCAAGAAGTCATTCGAAGACATGGTGAAGAATGGCGTGGAGAAGTCCAAGCCCGAGCACTTCGTGCAGATGCAGGTCTACATGCACGGCACTGGCATTGAGCGGGCGCTGTACTTCGCCATCTGTAAAGATAACGACCAAATCTATACAGAACGCGTCAAATATGACAAGGAAATCGCGGAAAAGTATGTGCGTCGTGGGCATTACATTGCATTGTCCGAGCGCATTCCACCGCCTATCAGCGAAGACCCGAGCTGGTATCAGTGCAAGTTCTGCGATGCACACAAGTTCTGCCACGAGAGCAAGACCACAGAGCACGCCAACTGCCGCACCTGCGCTCACGCTACGCCCAAGTCTGACAGCACTTGGCACTGCGCCCGCTGGGATGATTCGATCCCGCTAGACGCCCAGCGCACGGGATGCGAGGCCCATGTGCTGCATCCTGATCTGGTGCCGTGGCAGCGCAAGCCTGGGCCTGACGAGTGGAAGGCCATCTATGTCATCAACGGCAAGGACGTAGCCAATGGCATGCCGGGCGACGGCGTGTACAGCAGCCGCGAGATCTTGGCCAATCCGAGCGAGTGTGCTAGCCCTGGGCAGATGCTGTCGCAGTTGCGGGAAGAGTTTAATGGAAGGATTGTGGGGTAATGAATGAGCTGGCTTTATTCGCAGGCGCTGGTGGCGGAATACTTGGGGGAAAACTTCTCGGATGGCGAACCGTCTGCGCCGTCGAATGGGAACCCTACCCAGCAAGCGTTCTGTGCGCCCGACAAAATGACGGGCTTCTCCCGCCTTTCCCGATTTGGGATGACGTTCAAACCTTTGACGGCAGACCGTGGCGAGGAATTGTTGACGTTGTATCTGGCGGCTTTCCCTGCCAGGACATCAGCGTCGCAGGCCGTGGCGCCGGACTTGACGGAGAGCGCTCAGGGATGTGGCGACACATGGCGCGGGTGGTTAGCGAAGTACGACCCCGTTACGTCTTCGTGGAAAACAGCCCAATGCTCGTTCATCGAGGACTTGAACGAGTCATCGGTGACCTTACCGCGCTCGGGTATAACACGCGATGGGATGTTATGGGAGCTGCCGACGTTGGCGCCAATCACCAAAGAGACAGGATGTGGATTGTGGCGGACGCCTCAAGCACAAGAAGGAATGAGGGGAACTTACGAAAGCAAGGAAAAAATGGACGGCCATCTCAAACGTGGTCATCAACTTTCATTAAGCAACCAAGTAAAACACCCTCATTTATGGCCAACGCCTACAGCGCACAACGCGAAGGAGGGCGGTTTTCCGTCGGAGCACAACCGCAATACGCCGACTCTGAGTGCTCAAGCTGGTGGCAGTTTGAACCCAACGTGGGTCGAGTGGCTCATGGGGTGGCCGCTCGGGTGGACAGACTTAAAGCCATTGGCAACGGACAAGTCCCTTTGTGTGCAGCAACAGCTTGGAGAGTCCTAAGTGCTCCGTGACTACCAACAGCGCACCATAGACCAGCTCTACGCTTGGTTCTCTGCGGGCAACGCTGGAAACCCCTGCTTGGTGCTGCCCACCGGGTCAGGCAAGAGCCATATCGTGGCAGCGCTATGCAAGGACGCATTGCAGAACTGGCCCGAGACTCGGGTGCTGATGCTCACCCATGTCAAGGAGCTGATTGAGCAGAACGCCGAGAAGATGCGTCTGCATTGGCCTGCTGCACCGATGGGCATCTACAGCGCTGGCATTGGCAAGCGAGACATTGGCGAGCCGATCACGTTTGCTGGCATCCAGTCTGTGCGAACCAAGGCCGAGATGCTGGGGCACCTTGATCTGGTGATCATTGACGAGTGCCACCTTGTCAATCACAAGGAGGAGGGTGGCTATCGTAAGCTCCTGTCCGACCTCAAGGCAATCAACCCGGCGCTGCGTGTTGTGGGGCTTACCGCCACACCGTATCGCTTGGGGCATGGCCTGATAACCGACAAGCCCGCGCTCTTTGATGCGCTGCTGGAGCCTGTGAGTATCGAAGAGTTGGTGTTCAAGGGCTACTTGTCTACGCTGCGATCGAAGGTCACCAGCGCCAAGCTTGATACGTCAGGTGTCAAGAAGCGCGGAGGCGAATTCATTGAGAGCGAACTGCAAGCCGCCGTGGATACGGACGACAACAACCAGCGCGTCGTGCAGGAGGTGATTGCGTTAGCTGGCGATCGCAAGGCCTGGTTGGTGTTCTGTACTGGTGTGCAGCACGCCGAGCACGTTGCCGAAGTCCTGCGCCAGCATGGAGTGGCCGCGCAGTGCGTCACCGGAGAGACGCCAAAGGCCGAGCGCAAGCGAATGCTCGATGACTTCAAGGCCGGCAAGCTGCGTGCGCTAACGAACGCTAACGTGCTGACAACGGGCTTCGATTACCCCGATATTGACCTGATCGCCATGCTGCGCCCGACCATGAGCGCAAGCCTCTATGTCCAGATGGCAGGCCGTGGGATGCGCGTTAAGAGCCACACCGATCACTGCTTGGTGCTTGACTTCGCTGGTGTGGTGGAGATGCACGGGCCGATTGTCGCTGTCCAGCCCCCGAAGAAGGGCGGCGATGGGGATGGTGAAGCCCCTGTCAAGGTCTGCGACAACTGCGACGAGCTGGTGCATATCTCGGCCAAGGAGTGCCCTGCCTGCGGCCATCCCTTCCCCGAGCCAGAGGAGAAGAAGCTCAAGCTCCGCAACGACGACATCATGGGGATGGAGGGCAAAGACTTTGAGGTGACGGGCTGGAGCTGGCGCAGGCACATCAGCAAGGCCAGCGGCAATCTGATGCTCGCTTGCACCTACTACGGGAGCCTGTCCGACAAGCCGATCACGGAGTATTTCCCAGTGCTAAACGATGGTTACGCAGGCCAGATGGCGCTGCAAAAGCTGATGACGATCGCCGAGAAGAGCGAGGCAGATCTGTCCGAGATCAGCCGCCTGAAGGGCGCGGAGGCGCTCGATTACATCGTCATCCAGATGGGGAAGTCGAAGCATCCGAGCACGATCCAGTATCGGATGGACAACAAGTTTTTTAAAGTCGTAAGGAGAACGTGGGATGAGACACGCGGAGCCTGAGGTTGTGACGATGTATCGAGAGTGGATCAAGGCTGGCCCGCCCAGGTGCTGCCACACCTGCGAGCACTATGGGACGGACGGCCTGTGCATCGAGTTTTGGATGCAGCCCCCGCCAGAGTTCGCCGCCTCCGTGGGAGAGTGTGACAAGTGGCAGCAGGAGATTTCATTTTGACTGATGCCGTACCGAGCGAACATTTTGAGCAGCGCGAGCTGGTGCGCTGGTTTCGTCAGACCTTCAAGGGCGTGAGGATCTTTGCAATCCCCAATGGAGGCGTTAGAAGCCTCTCTACGGCCGCGAAATTGAAGGCTGAAGGGGTGAGTAGCGGTGTGCCTGATCTGTGCGTCCCAGCGTGGCGCTTGTGGATTGAAATGAAGCGGGTCAAAGGCGGTTCACTGAGCGCCGAGCAGAAGGATTGGATCGCGTACCTAGAAGGTGTGAAATACTGGTGTATAGTGGGCAAAGGTGCTGAGGACGCCAAGACAAAGATCCTTGCTTTTAAGGAACAACATGACAAAAGATCGCTACATGACGGTGCGCCTCCCGGCGGAGGTGGAAGCCCAGATTCGACAGCAGGCATTGGCCAGCACTAGGACGCTGGCAGCTCAGATCCTGCACTACATCAAGCAGGGGCTGTTGCAAGAAAAGAGCAAAACCTAGGGTTTTCCCTATATTCTGATTGTGTGAGATTGTGGGACTATATGTCTGTCAACAACGCAAACGGAGAACGCAAATGAAGAAACACACCGTCGCCAAGCACAACGACACCTGGGCCGTGGTTTACAACGACCGCGTCGTTGAAGACGAGATCCGCAGCCGCGCCGCAGCCCAGCAGATCGCCCACGCCTACAACGTCGTCGCTCGGACTACCGACGGCGACCTGCGCGAAGCGGCTCGCCTTGCCCTGATTGATGTCGATGCTGAACTGCGCGGCGAGTTCGCTTGAATGGGAACGACATGAAGATCGCATTCAAACACCCCATCGGCCCAAGTTCTTTTTTTAACCGCTCCTCCGTCTTTGCGGACGGTCAAGAGATTGGCGAGGTGTTGGCCCACACTCAAGGCAGTGGCTGGACAGGGCGCGCTACCTCATACACGTTCTACCCGTCCGAGGAGTTTATTGAGATGGGAAAACGCACCGAAGACTCGCAGCGCGCTCTTAAGTCTTGGATTATTACGGCTGCTCGTCTGACGCCCATAGCTTAAAAATCCGGCCCTTCGGGGCCTTCACCTGGAGACCACAAAATGCAAACCACCAAACGCCATCCCCGCACTCTCGAGGAGGCCTTCGGCCCCTACGCCCGAGGCGGCATCTACGAAAAACCCAGCGAGTTCGGTCTGGCCGACAAGGTCATCACCGGCCTGTGCGGCATCATCTTGTTCGGCCTGTTGCTTGCAATTCTGGCGGGGTGGCTGTGATGCACGACAAACTCAACGCCGAGATTGACAAGATCGTCGCGGAGATGGCACCTCCGAAAAACTCTATCGGAATGCTCTCCACCGATGACGTTGTGCGCCTAGTTCGCAAGGCGGCAACGCAAGGCGCTATGGCTGGCTGGGTGGCTGGCGAGCGCACAGCTCGCTCCTACTGGACTGGTGAAATGAACAAGCTGCGCGAGCAAATCAGGGAGTTGAAAGAGGATCTGATCAAATGACCGGCCCGTACTTTGAGTCGTGGGAACACGAGAACTTGGTGAAGTTCGCCAAAGAAGCCTACGCCAAGCTCCAGAAGCAGGAGGAGGAGCTGCAACGGTTGCGAAACCAGTGGCCTTTTCCTAAGAGCGGCACTTATCCTGACGACATGCCGGAGGCGCTGCTGTGATCCTAGTCTTCGCCCTCCTGATCCTCTTCGTCTCCATGCTGGCGATGATCCCGCTGGCGCTAGATCCTGAGCTACGCCAGAATGTGACGTTCTGGGGTATTCCTGCAATGGTAGTTATCGCTTTTTTGCTATGGGCGTAAGAATAAAGCTAGTGCGCGATCTGCTTCGCGCTGGTGACGGCATGACCGTCAAACAACTGGCCGAAGCCGTTGGCACCGACACCTCGCACATCCACCGGATGCTTAACAAGTTCCCCGACGCCTACATTGACCGCTGGATAAAGGTGAACAACCATGTCACAGCCGTCTGGTGCGTCGTCGTCCCACCACCTAACTGCCCTCGACCCGAGAGCCGGAGAAACAAATGAAACGAACCTGCAAATGCCCGCCCAATAGCCCCTTCCATTGGATGGACGACCCTCGCCCGTCGATCTTCGCCCAGGAGAACGGTGCGCTACTATCCATGCGCCAGACTGAGGTCGTCGAGAACGCCCGCAAAGAAGGCCGTGACATCGGCCACATCCCTGGCGTCAGCACCAAGGTGCGAGTCTTCCACTACTACTCCCGCGCATGATCGACTATTCCTACCCCTGCATGATGGCCGAGAAGGCCCTCAAAGACCTCCACAACGCTGCCATCGAGAGTCGGCTAGATGATGCGATGGAACACGCCTTGGAGGCGATTACCGAGGCGCGGCTGGTTTACCAAGCGCTCCAGCACATGAAGTCAGCGCGCCAGCAGGTACAGGCCCACGTTTGAGAAGGCATACCCGGCATAGACGATCGTCATGCTTGGGTTACCTTTGAGCGCTTGCTCTACGGCGATGTAGCCGTAGATCACACCTGTGAGGATGATGAGCCACGGACTCACAGCTTGCTCACATCAACAACCTGCCCCCGAAACTGTATAGCACCGGGTGCTAGGGCGTGAACCAGCTCGGGCCAGAGAAGCCGGCCATTATGGAATGTGAGCACGGCGAATCCGGAACGCCAGTTGGTCGGATTGTCCTCGAGGTAATCGACAAACTGCGGCCCATCAGGGTCAGCCAGCGTGCCCGTGTCCACACCGAAGCGCTCGCCATTGTAGTCGGAGAACGGCGTCACCTTTAGCGAGTGCAGGTGCCCCGTCACGATGGTCTTACCAGCGTTGACGGTGTTGTTATGCGTGGCATGAACGCCTCCCTTCATGCGGTGTTTGACCACTACGTCCTCAGTCGGCCAGCAGCTCCAGCAGGGAATCCATGCCGGAAAATGATCCTTCAGCTTAAACCCGCCGACGTGCATGAACTCGGGAACAGTATTGGCTAGGCGGTTCTCAAAGCGAGCGTCGTGGTTGCCCAGCGCCCAGATGAGTTTAGCTTTGCTATACGCCCGCTTTGCCTCGTCGTCGATCTCGCCAAGGTACATCTCGCAGGCTTTGAGTTCCTGCACGACGCTGGGCTTTGAATCCCACCCCACCCTAGGGAATCTACTGATCGCGGCGCCGTCAAAAGCGTCGCCATTATTTATTACAGCCTTCGGTTTTAGTTCACTTATCGCCCACAGCAGACCCTTAAATGCGGTGCTGCGAATACCGGGCCAGAAGTGTGCATCCGAGAAGACGATCACCGTACCATTTTCGATACCTAGATGGTGGCGAGCGGCGTGCTCATGCGCCGTCTGGCGGTGCTTCCACAGATCGGTTCTGAAGTCTTTGGCCACTAGCTTGATCGCGTATTTAGTCTCAATGCGACGACGGCGCGAGTGGACGGCACGCTCTTGTATGTTCAGCTTATGGGAGATCGTGGCCGCTGACTTCAGCGTTCGCCACATCTCGATGAATTCCTCATCGCTAACCGTTTTATTTGCCATGCGTTGAACCTAATACGCGCTCTAGCACATTGATCACGCGGTGCTCGGCGCTGTCGAGCTGCTCTGGCGTGGCCTTGGGGTCTTGCGCCGCCTGGATCAACTCGTACAGAAAAACGTGCAACGTCTCGTGCAGCGCCGTGTGCGACAGCGAAGACGCAGTGATCGCCTCTGCGCCAAAGTCACCTAATCGGTAAATGGCTAAACGGGCAGGACTATCACACTCGACAGAGGCCATCGCACCTCGGGCGGACTTAGCACCGCGCTCAATGCGCCAGTCCTGAAGATTGAGAACTCGCTGCCAGTGCTGGATAAACCCGTCGAAGTCTTTGGCCTGCTGCTCGTTGGGCTTATTTGGCATATCACACCATTTTCAGCGCAGCATCTTTCACTTCAGTGACACGGCGACCCCAGCCTTTTCCGAACGTATCCCAGGTCGGCAGGGATTGCATGAAGGCCAGCCGAGTGGATTGATACTTTTCGACTATGTCTTCAGCGTCCATCGCGCCCACCTTGGCCAGCGTACCCGCGCCGATTGCGCCATCGGGGACAGCGCCTACGGTCGTCTGGAGCCACTTGGAAGCGCGGCCTGGGCCTGAGTTGATGGCGGCGTCAAACACGGCGTAGTCCACGCCAGTGGGAAGCTCATCGCCTCGGATTTTGTCCCAATACTTGGCTTTGTACATCGGAGCGACGATCTCAGGCGTCAGCGCACGCATGGCCTTCTCGTCCACCTCGTGGCCGACCCACTCTTCCCAGACGCGCTTGGTGACGCCTAGATTGGTCATGCCGCCAGGGTCTTTGGGGTGGTTAACGAAGCCGCCTTCGTGGTGGAGGATGGCTTCCAGGGCTTGATCGAAGTTCTCTTTCATTTCGGGGACTTTCCAAGCATTTCAGTCTTGGCCTGCGAGCCAGCACTAGAACCAAAATAATACGCAATGATGCCTGTCCAGGCGGTGCCCAGCGAGCCGAGCATCATCGTCAGGGCCGTGTTGTCAGCTACCGACATCTTGCCAAACATCATGCCGCCAAGGATGGAGAAGAAACCGAGCGTCACCGACGCCGCCAACAAAGGCGGGACGATAGAGCGGGTCGTCGCCTGCATCTCGCGGGCGCTCTTCCTGTCGTCCACAGCCAACGCCTCAAAGTTCAGGCCCAGCTCGTTAGCCTGCTTCTGAAGTTCGATCTCGGCCAGCTTGACCTGGGCGATCTGGTCAGCCGTCAATTTGTTGTTGTTGATCAGGTCACCGACATCTTTCTCATCGACGCCAATGGCCTTGGAGATGGCTGAGACAGCCATGCCAGCCAGCGGGCCACCGAGCGCTGTAGCGATGGTGGGGGCAATCTGTTTGAGCCATTCCATGTTTGCTCCAAATCAATTAATCGCTAAGAAGCCCGGTGCTGGTGCCAAGAACCGCAGCCCCACCCAGCAAACCGGCACCCTGTGCTTTCCTTGCTCGACGATTCAGCTCTTGCAAGATCGCCGTCTGCTCAATGGTGTCAGTGGTGAACAAGCGCTTTTGCAAAGCCTCTGACGTTTCACCGCTGATGCCTTTAGCCCTAGCCAGCAGAGCCGTTCCACCAGCACGGAGCATGCTCAGAGGATCGCCTGTGGCGGCTGCTTGTCCAATCGTGCCCAGCATGCTCGCCTCTTCCCTAACGGCTTTGTTTTCATCCGTGCGAGAACCGCTAAGGACTCGGCGCTGCGTAGTTGTTTGCTGACCCAAGGCCTTCACAAATTGAGAAAACTCGTTGTATGAGTCTTGATCAGGGAACGCATTACGCAGCAGCAGTTTCTGGTTTTCCGACTTGAAGATCTGCCGGGTGAAATCTCCACCCTTAAAGTCTCCGAGGCGGTTGTTCACATCAGCCATGACGCCAAGACGGAACGCTTCTTTTTCGTCTGGGTTGAGTTTCTTGATCTTCGCTGCGGCTTCTGCAACGTCAAGTTTTTGATAGTCCTGGCCCATCTTGAACGCTTTTCTAATGCGCTCTTCGTCGGCAAACTCTGCGTTTGCTCGCCTGTATTCAGGATTCAATGACTTAATCAAATCGTTGAACTCATCTTTGACGCGAACAACATCGCGCCCATAACCGGACATTTTCCCGGTTACGGTGTCGGTTTCAGCATCAACAACACGGTCAAGGCCGATCTTGATCTTGTGCAGAATGTCAGTAGGAACTGATTGTGCGTTGCGAATCTCGCTAAGTGGCGGGAGCGTCTCTCCATAGACGCCAGCGCGTTTTACCGCCTCGTCGTAAGCCTTCACGAAGACCGGACGATCAACGTACTTCCTGAACGGAACGGCGTCAATCGCCAAGCTGTAGGCCTTGGGATACGCCTCATCAGCCAGACTTTTCTGTTTGGCTGTCAGAGCTTCCAAGTATTCAAAACCGTTGACGTTCTTGGCAAGACCTGCTTTCTCCACCAAGCCGCGCACGATGTCATTGGGCTGATCAATCATCCGGCTGGTCAGGAACGATTCGGTTCCTCCCTTGGCCTTCGACTGAACAACATAGGCGCTATATGCCAGATCGTTCAGGCTTTTGCCCAGGTCTGCAATGACAGGGTTGGGAACGCCAATTCGACGCAGTTCATCCAGGGCTTGCTGGGCTTCCGTCGGGGACAGGTTGTCTTTCTTGAGATAGCTCGCCAGCATCTTGGATGCTGCGGTTTCTTGATCTCCAATACCGGCAGAATTGAGCACGTTCTTAATCGTCGTGCCAGCCTTGCTGATAATGATTGGAGCAGTACTGCCAAGCAAGCCACCAAACGCACCGCTTGTGATTGCTGCTGTTGCAACATCTTTTTCTGCGGCACCAGCACCTGAGAGCGCACCAGTTCCGGTTCCAACAGCAAGCCCTCGACCAGCTTGGCCTAGGGTAGTCTCGCCCAGGATTGCAGTTTGCGTTTTAGGAGCCAAGCGGGTAACTTGTCTGGCCGCTCCAAACGGGACAAGCACGCTCCCGCCAAGCTCCAAAGCCCCTTGGGTGATTGGCATGTCTTCGCCAAACTGTTTCTGCTGTGCTCGCAACAGATTGCGCTGGCGCTCGTACTCGGGGCCGCTAATCGCACCAGTTCTCAGTGCGGCTTCCAGCTCATCTAAAAAGCCAAACGCTACAGCGCCTCCAACCGCCCGAGCAGCTTCTGCGGGGCCAGAGTAAGGCGTGCGTAAATCAACACCCAAAGCCCGCTCAGTGGCAGAGGGGCCTACTGCCGGTTGGTCAGCCAAAGGAGCATTTTTGTAGTCAGCCATTATGGTTTCACCCTTCTCACGCCATCGGGGTCAACAAAAACTGTTCCAGAAGGATACTTCGGATTCTTCAGGAAACTGCTGTATTCCGCATTGTTGATGATTTGGACATCAAACGTAGGGACTTGAACAAGAGTTGCAGGTTCTGAGAAACCAGCATTTTTCCTGCGACGAAGCACCTCATCTGCCGCATTTTGCGCCCGACGAGTGTTGATTTCCACCAGGCGTTTCATTGATGCAGCAGCAGCCTCCTTAGACTCAGAACTTTGAAGAGCCTTGGCTTCTCGGATTGCGTCGCCTTCGGTCTGCGTTCCTTTGTTCAGGCGCAAACTCTCATTGACAAGGTTGGTAACAAACTTATCGTAGGCTTCACGAGCGACAACATCTGGGGCGCTTGAACCGATCAATTGACGAGCGCGAATGCTGGCTTTCTCTTTTACGCCAAATGGGATCTCTCCTAGCTTGATTCGGTTTAAGTAGCCATACGCATCGGTAGCGAGATCGCTGGCAGCTTTTGCTGCCGTGAAATCAGCTTCTTCTTCCTTCGCCAGATACGAAGGCAACGGCTTGTTCTTGCGCTCTTCTGCCTTGCGGTCAATTTCAGCTTGTCTCATTTGCTGATTGAACGCCGCATTCTGTGCGGCAAGCGTAGCATTCTGCTGCTGGATGTTAAGAGCTTGTCGAGAGTTCTCAAGACCTTGACTACGCAATGCTGCCATAGTGTCTTGGTTTGCTTTGATTTGAGATTGATTTTGCTCAAATTGTTGCGCTCTTTGTGCCATATCGGCAACTTCTTTTACCTTTGCATCCACTTTTTCAGGATCAAGAGCCCCAGTAGTGAACGACCTAGAAAGTTGCTGTGCGTAGGATTGCACGTTCTTCGGAATAGTTTGATCCGCCAAGAACTGAGTGAATGGGTTTTCCTCCTGAGCGCCAACACCAAGTTTCCGAAGCGCAGCAGTTCCTTCTGCCATTGATTTCAACTGAGCAATGCCAGCAGGCCCAAGAGCCTGAAGTTGAGGAGCAACGCGGCGAACGTCGTAGCTCGGTTGAGTCGCAACAGCGCCAGGCATGAGATTGCCTTCATCATCACGCAGTGCGCGACCTTCAGGTATGTATGCCGCCTCACCAGGCCGATAAGCACCACGAGCAACTTCTTCAGCCAATTGCGTTTGGCGAAGTTGACGAGCTTTTTGTTCGCGCTCTGCACTAAGTGCTTGACGCTGCGTTGCTTGATCAGCAACTTGCATCAGTTGCATCGCACCAGTAATATCGCCAGACTGTTGGAGCGTTGTGATAGCTTGCTGGATTGACGCCGGGTCGTTAAAGTCAATCTGCTTAGCGATGGATTGACGAGCGCTAATCCGCTGCAACTCAGGATCAGGCCCACCCAACGCGCCGGCGAGTTGGTAAGCACTGCGCCCGATGTTGAACTCAGCGCGTTGCATCGGATCAAGTTGTGCAAGCGCCAAAGCTCGCTTATCCGCCGCCGCAGCTTGCTGCTGCTCGTACATCTCTGGCGTCACGCCAAACAATAATTGGACGATATCGGTTGCCATGTTTTATCCCTCAAATGTATGAGTAGCCTACGTCGCCAAATCCGCCAAGACCGGCTCCTGGCCCCACACCGCTGACAATCGGCGTCCCACCGAACATACTTTGCAGATTGCGTGCTGCTGCCGGATTAGACGTAAACGAGGTCAACGCGGTAGCAAACGGGTTATAGGCATCCGCTTTGTACATCGACTCCGCCGCTTTCAAGCCGCCACCATACAGCGCATTCGCACCCGTCGGATTGGCGATCCGACCGCCCAGAGCCGACCCCAGCTCAAGCGGCTGCTGACCAAGCGCCTCAAGACCCGTCGCGCCGCCCAGATAGGCTTGGTAAGGAGCCAGAGCGCCGACTTGGCCACGACCGTACAGGTCGTATAGTTGCGCGCCGGTGCCAAACAGGCCCGTGCCAAACGCTAGTTGTTGCTGACCCGCTTGCTGGGCTTGAGCGGCCAGAGCAGCGTCTTGCTGTGCGATGGCGTTGTAATACGCCTCCAGCTCGGGGTTGGTTGCGCCCAGACCCGCACCGCCACCAGGGCGCATGCCGGTTGCGCCAACAGACAGACCGCCACGGCCCGTCTGGAACAACTGGTTCTGCAACTGGGCGTATTGACGCTCGCGGCTGGGGGCCAGCAGGTTTTGTTGACCCGCCATGTACTTGGCCGCAACTTGCTCGGGCGTCTCGGCCAGATACTGCTGGCCCAAGCCGAACAGGCTTGCGCCTGCGCCGGTCAGCGGTGCAAGAACTCCAGGTGCCATCTCGGCTTGGCTAAGACCTTGGCCAGCCAGACCCAGCAGACGATTCTGATACGCCTGGAACTCGGGGGCGAGTTCGTAGCCAGCGCCAGTTACACGTCCTTCCGGGCCGTACTGGAAGTTCGACTGGCCAAAGCGCGTCGTGATGCCTACAGGGCGAAAGCGCGACTCTTCAGCGGCCATTTGCGCGGCTTCCCGCTGCGCGTCCGCTTGAATCTGCGCCGCACGGCGAGCAGAGCTGCCTTGCATCGCGCCTCCGAGAAGGCCTCCCCCAATGATTGCTGCTTCAATGCCCATCATGCTCTCCTGACATATGTCTGTCGGGCCTTACCGTCAGCGCCGACAAAATCTTCCAAAAACTTAAAACCGAACAACTTCAAAAACTTCGCGTGCTTCCTGTCTTCGATCTCGTGGATGGCGTACAAGTCATCCGTCTGCAACTTCACAAGATCGTCTAACATCCGCTTTCTTACCTCATTCGTCCAGCGTCGGCAGTCGCAGTGGATGAACTCAAACCCGTTGTAATCTTCAAGATACAAAGTGTAGTCATCGCTAGCAACCACCGGCGTCTTCACGCAGTCCGCTTCCACATATATACAGTGATGTACGGCTGGTAGTTGGCGTTGGTGCCAGACGAGCCGGTGCTATCAGTCGTAAAGGTATGCGTATGCGAGCCAGCCGTCGAGGTGTAAGGCGTATTGTCTGTGGTGGCTACAAGGTCAATGCGATAGCTTGTCGTGGTGCTGCCGCGTCCAAACGCTGCGCCAAGACTTTGAACACCCGTGCCGCATTCGTGTTGGTGGCTACCGCCGGAATCCGTAGTACCCGTGTGCGTGTGGCTGACAGTGACTGCGTTTGCGCTACCGCCAGTCTCTTCAGCGGTGTCGAACAAGGCGTTGCCGGAGTCAAAGCCAACCATGACGCGCCCCGCGCCAAAGGCCGTCCAGGTGCCAAAGCCAAGCAGCGTTCCGGGGTTGGTTGACACTATCGCCGTGTAGATTGCGCCAACAGGGAACAAGGCCGATTTAATTGCGTCAGCCACATCCTGAACGAATGCAGTGGTGGCCAGTTTGGTGCTGTCATCGCTGGTCGATTGGGTTACGCCGCTTGTGCCAGTAGGCAGGGAAGGCGTGCCGGTGAAGGTCGGCGATGCCAAATCGGCCTTGGTCGCTACAGCGATAGCGATGTTGGCAAACTCGGTATTGATCTCCGTGCCTTTAACGATCTTGAGCGGATCGCCAGAGGACAGGTTGTCCTTGGTCGCAAAGTTCGTGCTCTGGGTGTAATTGCTCATGATACCTTGCCCTCTTTAGCCTGGATCTCGATCTTCTGAATCGACATGGAAGATCCGTTGATGTTGGATTCGTAGCCGGTTTGCACGACCTTGCCGCTGCCGCTTGCAGGGGTCTGAAGTTGTTGCAGCGCAACGCCATCCGCGTAGTAAGCCACTACAGTAGCGTTTGCGCCGTACTCAGCAATGCCATACTCCGACTCGCCCTGCGTCGGAATCGCCATGTTGGCCGACAGGTAGTTAGACGAGAAGTCAAAGCCCCACTTGGCCGTGACGAACTGATTAGAGCCACCGATCACGATGACCTTTAGGCGCTTCAAGATTGAAGTGACGTTCTGGTTGCCAAGGTCGGCGTGGTTGGTGTAATACTGCATCCGATAAACGGAGGTGTAGTCTTGATAACCGGAATACTTGCCGACATAGCCGTTCTTCCCGATCAGCACATCGCCGTTCTTGCGGGCAAGCAGTGCGGTTGGCTCAATCGAGTCCCAAGTCGTGACGCGAAATGACCCATCTTGCAACTGCACGCGGGTATCAAAGCAGTAGACTTGCTTGACCGATGGCAGCGTCAGCAGGTAGAAGGCTTCCTTTTCCGAATAGGCCGACTTGATGTTAGGCAGCGTCTCGCCGCTGATAATCGTCATCAGGTCGCTGCGGACGTTTTTGGACAAGTCACCCAGCGGGGCCGACTTCTCCACAATCGTCCTGGCGAACGAGCGCACGCCAGAGTTGGACAGGAACAGGACATCCTTGCCCGTGTTCTGGATCGAATCGCGGGCGATGCAGCCGATGCCGCCCACCGTGTCGTACAGCGTGATCGAAGCGGGCGTAGTCGCCCCCGAATACACCAGAATCTGACGCGATCCGAAGATGATCAGGAAGTTATTGTGTGCTGCAAGGCCAGCGATGTTGTCCGCACCGCTAGGCCAAACGCGGTTGATGTCCAGCGTGCCAGAGGTACCGCCAGTCCAAATGTGCCCGGCCAGAATGTCCGAGAACGTCACCGTCGTGTTATCCGACGCCGTGTCAGCAACCCACAGACGGCCGTAGGCCGAGATCACGATATTGCCAGAGGGCACCGTGCCAGCGTAGCCCGTTTTCTCGCTTACGCGGCGATACGTCGTCGTGCTCACCGCCGGGTCATAAATCAGCGGATCATGGCTTTCTTGGAAGAAGTACATGATGCCGTTGAGCGCCGCGCAAGACCAGTTGCTGGCGCTGATCGTCGGGGCCGTACCCCCGCCCCCATAGGTCAGCTCGACCACGGCGTTAGAACTATCCAGTTTGAACAGCTTGTTATTTCCGGCAAACAGAACGGTCGTCGTGCCATCCGTCTGCACCAGTTCGGAGATCACGCCGATGTTATTAGCGCCCAAGTTGCCCGAACTGGAATTGACGCGAGTCCACCCTTTGCGCGAGCCGATGCGGCCATACTGATCAATGATGCAGTTGTTGGCCACCAAGGCAAAGCCAGCATTCAAATCAAGAGGCGAGTCTTGAGTATTCAGGCCGTAGAAACCCGGCGCTGAGATGCTGTAAGTGGAGATTGCTTCGCTCATACGGCTTGGAATGCGTCGTAGTCAGGAAAGCGCGATGCTTCCAAAGCGATGTAGTCGGACAGCATCAGGCGATACAACTGATAGGCTTCCGAGGAGGTCAGCCCCCCGTCTTCGCCGCGCTCGGCCAAAGCACGGGCGTAGGCGTTCTGGACGATCAGAACGTCCGGGGCCAAGACCGAAGTGCCGTCAGAAGTCAGAGGTGCTTGCGGAATGTTCAGCGTGAACTGCAAGTTGTAGACGCCGTCCGGGCGCGAGTACAGAGTCACCTTGGCGTCACCGCTGCTGTCAACGCCGTCGAAGATGAACTCGGACGGGATGCCATACACGGGCGTCGCAAAGTTCTGGCGACGGTTCATCCACTCGTAGGAGATGTTACGCAGCGTCACGTTAGAGGTGACGTTAATCGCGTCTTCCAGACGGAACTTCTGGCCAGCGCCAGTGAGCGAGTAGACGTAGGTGTTCGCAACCGTGTTTACTTGGATCACTTGCTCAAGCGAATTCCAGGTGTAAGCGTCCTCAACTTGGCGCTTGGCATCGTTTACAAACTTGCCAATCAACGCCGAGTACGTCGTCTCGCTGTTGGTCGAGACGGTAGTCTCACGCAAGCGCGTGAGCACATCGTTGATCATCTCAAGGTACGTCATTTCTTGTTCCTTGCCGAGATCGCCTTAGCCTTCGCTTTGGCGTCTGCTTTGGACGATGCGCCCCAAGCCTGCAAGGACAAGAGAAGTCGAGTTGGCTCGCCATCCTTGTACTCCGGCCCGGGCATATTGCCCATCCGCGCTAAGAAGGAGGCCCTACGAGGGTTGTCGCCCGACTTCACCGGGGCTTTCAAATTGCCGCCGGTAGCAGCATTATAGGATGATCGCCCCTTGGCGTTCAAGCCGCCAGAGGGGGATTTTCCTTCTTT
>Ga0181343_1000506_pt1 | contig 17039 bp, 27 predicted proteins | sample Su13VDMLBSD_FD_130110 | JGI IMG/M metagenome (GOLD analysis project Ga0181343, IMG submission 130110) | Freshwater viral communities from Lake Michigan, USA - Su13.VD.MLB.S.D | ecosystem: Environmental > Aquatic > Freshwater > Lake | place: USA: Michigan | collected 2013-07-15 | reverse complement strand
GGTACTCAAGAAGATTTCTTATCAACTATTCTTACTACAGGCTATAACCTAGAAGAATTGATTGAATCTAAACCAACAGCTAGAGGACAAATACTTACTAAGTTTTTAGGTTTGGAAAGTTTAAAACAAAAAGAAGAAATCTGTAAAGAGATATATAACGATTGGTCTAGAAAATTAATTAGCAATACTAATAATATTGTACAACTTGAAGCAGATATTGAAGCAAGTAATAATAGTATTGAAAACTCAAAAGATGATATTTTTGAACATACTAATCTTTTAGTTGATTACGCAAATAAATTAAAAGAGTTAGAAGACAGGAGAGAATTGATTCTAGGTTTAAGATCAAATGATATTGATCAAGAATTAATTAGAACCAACCCAACATCTCTTCAACGTGAGATTGAAGATTTAAAAACACAAAAAGGAACTAGCAAGCGAAATGCGGAGGCTATTGATGTTAAAGAACCTTCTCAATACTATAGTGAAGATGATCACAAAGTATTGAAGGAAAAAATGGGTGATGTTTATTCATTAATTGTTGCGTTTAAACATACAAAAACAGAGAAAGAAAAACTTGTTAAGCAATTAGAAGAGGGTAAAATTTGTCCAACTTGTAAAAGAGCTTTGGATGAAGTTGATCATACTGACGAGATTGAAAAATTAAAAAAAGAAATTCAGGAAGTATCTTCTGGTGCTGATGAACAACAAGCCGAACTTGACGCTTTAAAAAAGCAATCAGACGGGTTTGAATCACTTAAGTCTGAGTTTGACAATTATGAGAGAAACAAACTTAGAAAGGCTCGTTATGAACTCGAAGCGGATCAAAAGGATTTAGAGATCAATCTTAAACAAGCCAAGTTAGATAACTACGAGAATAACAGAAAGAAGCTAGATGAAAATCAAAAAATAGATGGTGAGTTATTGTCTCTTAGAACTAAACTAGAAACTGTTAATGCTGATATTCGCGTTTCGAACAATACAATTGAAAGAAACAAAATGAATATCACAGCAATGGAGGAAAAGATAAAACTTTGTAACGAGTTAATCACAAAGATTAAAGCGGAAGAAGAACTTCAAGGGGTGTTTAAGGTTTACTTAATGACATATGGTAAAAACGGTATTTCAAAAACAATTTTGAAAAACATGATACCACTTATCAATCAAGAATTAAGTAGATTACTTTCAGATAGCTGCTACTTCAATTTAGAATTAAACATTAATGATAAAAATGAATTAGAATTTCTCATGATTGATTCTGAAACAAGAGTTGTTAAACCATTAACTTCTGGATCTGGTTATGAGAGAACAATTTCCTCATTAGCATTAAGAAGCGTTCTTACTAAAGTATCTTCATTACCTAAGCCAAATATTGTTGTTATGGATGAAGTCTTTGGTAAAATAGCTGACGAGAATTTAGAAATGGTTGGTGAGTTCTTTAAAAAGATCAAAAATTACTTTGAACATATCTTTGTTATCTCACACAACCCATTGATTAGGAACTGGTCAGATAATTTGATAATGATTAAGAAAGAGGAAAATGTATCATCAATTGACTACATAACAACAAAAATTTCTTAATACCATTAATTTTAATTATATTTGCATTAAATAACATAGATTTATGAACACAAAAGATTATAACGATTTTTCTCTATATGCTAGAGATAAGGGCATTAGCTCACTTAACTTACACCGTTACAATAAAAACATTGAGAACAGCTTAACACCCTACATTCTTGAGGAAAGATCATTGAATGTAACAGTAATGGATGTGTTCAGTAGATTAATGATGGAAAGAATTATCTGGGTGGCAGGTGAGGTAAACGATCACATGTCAACTGTTGTTCAAGCTCAGTTAATGTTCTTGGATAGTTTAGATAATAATGATATTACCATGCACATTGACAGCCCAGGTGGTTCAGTTAAATCTGGTCTATCAATGGTTGATGTTATGGAATATATTACATCTGATATTAGAACAATTAATACAGGAATGGCGGCTTCGATGGGGTCTATTTTATTAGGTGCCGGAACAAAAGGTAAAAGAGGATCTCTTAGATTTTCTAGAACCATGTTGCATCAATCCAGTGGTGGATTTCACGGGAACATTCAAGATGCTAAGATTGATATGATTGAATGGGAAAAACTTAATAATTTACTTTTCGATTTATTGGGTGGTTATTGTGATAAGGATGGAAAGCAAGTAATGCAAGATGCTTCAAGAGATTTGTGGTTATCTGCTGAAGATGCATTAGCATACGGTATTATTGATGAAATTGTTAAAAAGAAAAAATAGGTTAGTTGTATTCACGTTTTTTTTAAAAAGGAAGGTTTTTAACTTTCCTTTTTTTTATGTTTTTCATATACTTATTATTAGACCTTGTGGTTGAATCGGAAGTGTCCTTGTGGCATTTGAGTTGGAATTGATACCAGCGAATTCGGGTTCAAATACAAAAAAAATATAAGGAAATGAACAGAAGAATTTCAGTTAACACAACTGGTTTTGCTGTACCACAATCTTTCATTACCAAAGGTAAACAAAGATTAAAACAGCACATTGACACCGTATATCTTAACAACGGTGATGAGTTCGAAATCGAACTTTACAATCCCACACAAAATAAAGTTTTAGCAAAAATCGAGATGAACGGTAATTCCATTGGTAATGGTATTATTCTTCGTCCTGGTGAACGCGTATTCCTCGAAAGATACCTTGATGAGGCAAAGAAGTTTTTGTTTGAAACATACGTTGTAAATGGGAATAATGAGGAAGTACAACAAGCTATTGCTAATAATGGTGATGTGGTTGTTAAATTCTATGATGAGGTAAAAACATCATCATATAATGTTAATAGTGGTACTGTAACAATTAATAATCCAAATTTTGGTTGGGGAACCACAACAACCGGTAGTCCTTATTATGGTAACGCAACATTTACCACATCAAGTACAAGTACCTTTTACAACACTTCGTTAACTAGTGGGACTGTTAACACAAACTCATTAAGGAGCCTTGAAACTGGTAGAGTGGAAAAGGGATCAAATTCAAGTCAATCATTCACATATGATAACTCGTCATTTCATACATTCCCATTTCAAACGAATTGGTGGAAAATTAAACCACAATCAACCAGACCGCTTGTTATAGAGGATTTGGTCGTTTATTGCACAGAGTGTGGTGCAAAACGTAAAAAAGATAACCATAAGTTCTGTCCACACTGCGGAACAAAATATTAACAATAACTAATCACAAGGTCTTACTTGAGGTCGCTTTTTGCGACCTCTTTGTATTTATATAGAAAGCTATTATATATGAAAATTAATAAACAAAACATTTTATTGGGTATTATAGTTTGTTTGGCCGCTTATAGCATTTTTCAAGGTCACGGTATCAGAACCGATGTTGCTGGATATAATGCTAAGATAGATTCAATTCAAACTGAAATTGATTCTATACAAGACGTAAACACAGCTTTAACCCAACAAATTTTAACTATCGATAAGGAAATCGATAATCTTGATGGAGACATCAATAACGTTAGTAAAAACATAACAATTATTAAAACACAAACACATGAAAAAATTGATTCTGTTAACAATTATAACTTTAGTGACCTTGAAAAGTTTTTCACAGACCGTTACAAAGACCAATATTGATACTTTAGTTCCTTTAAAGGTACCTGTTGCAAAACTGGTAATTAAAGATTTAATAAAAGGTGATGGCGCAGTTGAGGAAATCAAGGAATTAAATAAGGTTATCGGTCTTAAGGACGAACAAATAGGTTTGTTTAAACAAAAAGACACACTTAAAGATCAAAAGATTTCTAATCTTGAATTGATTATCACCAAAAAAGATCAACAATTTGACTTAGAAAGATCTAAATCGGAAAGTTTATTAAAAGAACTAAAAGGACAAAGAAGAAAGACCTTTTTATATAAGGTTGGTTCTTTTGTTGGGATAATCGCAACTTCAATGTTATTACTTAAATAAAATGAAAAAATACTTAGATATTAGGAATATTATTATAATACTATTAATAGCAACAACAGCTATTGTAGCAATTAACCCAAAAGGAATAATCCCCAATAGAACTAAGTACCATCAAATAATTGACTCTGTACCTTATCCAGTGCATGATACCATTTTCGTTGATTCACTGGTTGAGGTCGAAGTTGATGTACCATATGAAGTTCAAATACCATATGCTGTACACGACACCGTACTAATCTCTGTAGATAGTGCAGCAATTCTTAAGAATTACTATGCAAAAGTTGAAACTAATGATAATTTAACATTACCTAACGGTTTAGGTGTTATTGAATTAAAAGAAACCATTAGTGAAAATAAAGTTTTGTCTAGGAGTTTTGATGCAAAAGTTAAACAAAAAGTAGTTAAAGACACAATTTACACCCTGGAGCCCAAAAAAACTCAAATGTACTTTGGGTTTGATGCAAACTTTGATAGGCTCAACGTTGTGAGATTAATGGGTTTAGGCTTTATTTTAAAGGATAAAAACGATAGATTATACAAAGTATCAGCTGGGGTTAATAACACGGTTGTAAATGGTTTAACTGGTGAATTTCAGCCATATGTTGGTGGTGGAATTTATTGGAAAGTAAACCTAAAGAAAAAGAAATAGTTTTATTTCATTTTACCTATCGTTAACTATGAAATCATACATACTCTTTATATATGGGGCGTTTGAGGATCATGAAGACTTAGAATTCTTCTGCATGGAACATTTTACTCAGGTTTCAGAATCAGGGGTCAAGTATGTCATAGAAAGCCTTGGAAACTGTATCATTATTTTTGACAGCGAAAAAGATAAAGAAACCCTTATAGAAGACTTAAAAAAGCTTCTAGATTTAGAACATATTAGATTTTATTTTATTTTTGAAAAGGAGAATGTTTTTTGGGCCGAAATACCAGAAGCACTTAGGGAATTCATTTTCAAACCACAAAATTCCTCACACGACGCGTTTAAGGTTTCGATCAGAAAGTTAAACAAAAAGTTTGAATTAGATGACATTTTAGAAAAGATACAAGATCAAGGAATGGAGAGTTTAACGGAAGATGAAAAAAAATTTCTTGATGAATTTGGTAAATAGGTTTTTTTTGTTTATTTTAGCTAAACAAACCTTTTACTTTTAACAAATGAAAAAGACCGCTCCAATCGTAAGAACAGATGAGATCAACTATTACATCAAAGATCTCAAAAAAATCCCAGTGATAACTCATGAGAGAGAAAATGAAATTTTTCTTAAACTCAAAGAAAAGAATTTATCGAAATCGGAGCGACAGAAATTAACCGATGAGGTTGTCAAGGGTAATTTAAGATTCGTAATTTCAATTGCTAAGACATATCAAAATCAAGGTCTTGATGTTTCGGATTTAATTTCCGAAGGTAACATAGGATTAATCAAAGCGATTGAACGTTATGATATCACATCGGGCTTTAAATTTATTTCATATGCTGTTTGGTGGATAAAACAACAAATACTTTATTCATTGAATGAGTATGCTAGAACAATAAGAATTCCATCAAATGTAATTCAAGAAGCACAAAGACAGAAAAAAGAAGAAGCATCAAATGAAGATGGTTTTTATCTTGAGTACAGAGAAGTTCCATTGACAGGAATTCCAACCACCATTGATTTATTTAGAGAAATAAATGAAGAAGGTGACACATTACTTGAAATAATTGCAAATCCAAACGCTACGTCTCCTGAAGATATGGCTAATAGTGCTGAGGATCTAAAACATAGAATCAAGTACATGATGTCTTTCTTGGATGAAAGAGAAAGCGCAATTATTGAAGGTTATTTTGGTTTAACAGGTACTGAAAAGAATTTAGACGACCTGGGTGAGGAATTTGGTTGCACTAAAGAAAGAATTAGACAACTAAAAGATAAAGCAATAAAAAAGCTTAGAAATGAAAGCTTTTCTCTCTTAAAATATTTATAAAAATGAAAAAGTTTATTGAATCAAATTTTACTGTTATTGTATTAGCCATCACTTTATTAACATTCTTCAAAGGATGTAGTGATACTAGAGAGATAACTAAAATAAAAAACGAGATTAAAACAATTAAAGATTCAACATATACAAAGAAAGAATTGAATATTGTTTTACAAATCGAAGGGCTTAAGTCTGAAAAAAGAATGATCCAGGCAACCGATAGAAAAATGTTAGATGTTCAACGTCAAACAAAAATTGATGAGGAAATAACAACATTGACAAAAGAGTTGGGTAAATATTAATATGAAAAATTGGATAAACAAAAATTATAAAACGCTAATTATAACAGCGTTTTTAGTACCTATCATTACCGTAGCGATAGTTTCAATATCACACGTTACAATATGGTATGGTATTTCCAACCCGGTAAGTTGGGCATTATACCTATCTATTGGTATTGAAATAGCTGCGTTATCAGCATTAGCGGCAATATCTGCTGATATGGGTAAAAAGGTTTACTTCCCATTCGCTATTGTTACTTTAGTTCAATTTATTGGAAACATATTTTTTGCTTATTCATTTATTGATATTAATTCACAATCATTTAAAGATTGGGTAGACCTTGTTGCCCCATTACTAGAGTTCATGGGTGTTGAAGCAACAAATCTTGTTGGTCACAAAAGATTTTTAGCATTATTTGCTGGCGGTATGTTACCAATGATTTCATTATCATTCTTACATATGTTAGTTAAATTTACGGAAGAAGACAGGTTGAAAGAAGATGTTAAACCTAGTATTGATAAACAAATACAAGACAATATAATTAATGCTGATCTTGCTGATGAATCTGCTAGACTTAAATTAACCGAAAGAGATTTAGAAATCCTACAAAGATATTTTGAAAATCCACCAGAGCCTAACGATGCGTTAAAAGCAGCAGCCAAAAAATATAAAGAGAATCTTCAAGAACAACCTAAAGTAAATGAAACACCATCTAAAGAAAAAATAGATGAGATTCTCAGTGAAATGATGAGATTAGATGAAGAATTAGGTTTATATGATGAACCATTTGATAATCCATTAATAAAAGATGAGGTTGAAACTGTTGTTCCTGCATTATCAGATGAAGAAGTTATGGAAATGAATCAAGATGAATATGAAAGAAAACTTGATACAGATGATGAAATTGTTTCTACAATAGAACCAACCGAAGAGGAAGAACAACAAAATTTTTACACTATAGATCTAAATTCGGAAAATAGTTTCCAAGACACTGTTGAGGATTATGAAGATCAGGAGGTTACTGAACCGGAAGAAACTGGGCCAGTACCGTTTGAAACTGTTGAAGAAGTACAGAAATATAATATTGACGATTCAATACCTAGAGAAGAGGAATTTCAAGAGATTAATAATGATAGTTTTTGGCGAGATCATATTCAGGAAGACGAGGATGATGACTTAAAAAAAAAATCATAACGACACTTTTTATTACAGAAACGCCTCAGTCTACCCCCGATTTAATACCAACTTCAACACCGACTGAGACGCCAACACCTAGTCCAACAGAGACTAGTACCCCCACGCCTACACCAACAGAAACTGTTACACCAACGCCTACGCCAACAGAAACTGTAACAGAAACCCCAACCGAAACGCCAACAGAGACGTTTACTCCTTCAGCTACGCCAAGCGATACGCCGGATGATTTATATTGGGAAGATGGAAATATAGAAGAACCGCAACCAATAATAAGCAATAAAACATTCCAAAGAAATGTTAGAAATTCTAGGCGCAGAAGTTTTTGATTTAAAAAACTTAAATCACAAAAAGAGAAAATACAATAAAACACAAATTCTTCTTTATGATACCAAAAGGAGAATTGATGATTTTATTAAGATGTTAAAATACCGAAGGGAAGGAAAGTATGAGGATATACCTCATTTTTGTATCACCAAAACCGGTAAAATCTACAAGTTAATTGAGCCTGATTACATGACCAAAACCTTTGGTGAAAGCTCAATAGATAGAAAACAAATCAAAATTGCTATTGAAAATCTAGGGTGGTTAAATAAGAATACCATCATGGGAACCTACAGTAACTGGATTAACGATATTTTTAGAGGGGAACCACATCTAAGAGGTTGGAGAGGGTATTTCTACTGGGATACCTATTCAAAAGAGCAATTAAACGCATTAGCAGACCTATGTTTGTTACTTTGCGCTCATTATGATATACCTTATCAATCTGTCCCATCTTCCGGATTCTTCGAGAACGCTAAAAACTTCAATGGAATAGTCAGTAAATCGAATTTCTCCGATATTTATACAGATATAAACCCATCGTTTAATTTTAATATATTTGAAGAAAATGTTACACAAACAGAACCCAGGATATGATTCTATAAAAAAGATGCTCAATACAATGAGAAATCTTAATGAAAATGTAAAATCAAAGAACATCCTAAAAGAAGAAGATGAAAAATTATTTAACCTTGTTCTTAACGATAATGTGGAGGTAAAAATCCATAGTACAGATCAGGAAGATCTTTCTATATCTGATGAAGAAAAAGCATCACTTAATCAATTAATACAGAATTTTAAGTCACAAGTGAGTGAGTTAGCTAATTTTGAAGAAGGTTTTAACATTTATGTGGATTCGGTTAGACTTGACGGTACTATTGAAAATGATTTAAGTTTTGTTCTTATTGCTGGTAATGAAAGAGGTTTATATGTAAATGCTAATATGTTAAAAATTGAGGCTGAAACTGTTGAGACAATTAGCAAATTGGAAAAATTCCAACATACGTTTGAAGATGTTGTAATGGAAATAATGAACAATAGAAAAAATAACTAACGATGGCATTAACAAATGATGATAAAAAAGAGGTTGAAAAAATTGTAAAAAAGGAGATTAAAGATTTTCTTGATACAACCAAAGCCCATGACATTGTGGTTAAGATAATTCAAAAAGAATTAGGTACAAAAAAGATAGATGATAAAATCGTTGATCTAGCCACTAAAGTTGTTGTTGAACTATATAAAACTTTATGGACCAGAAATAACTTCTGGGTTAGTGCATTAAAGAACGTTAAGTAATGAAATATGTAAAACCTAATTTTAATAGGGAGTGGTATGAAGCGGCTCGTTATCCTGAATTCGAAGAGATGGGGAGAAAAGGTTGGCTTGAACTTGCTAGTCAAAATTTTCTTATTACCAATTACGAAAAGATTAGAGACGTTTTAAACAATGTTAATTTAGATTATGATTCTTTAGAACAAGAAAAGAAAGATAGATTTGAAAGGGATTTTGAAAAAGGTAGAATTGAAATCCCAATTGTTGTTAAGTTTTCTGAAGATGATTATGATTTATTGGGTGGTAACACCAGATTAGCTGGTCTAATTAAAAACGGAATAAACCCTAAATTATGGGTTATAGATATATCTAAAGATAGATACGAAATGAATGAGGCTGAAATATTAAAAGGTGGATTAGCGGATAATAAATCGCTTATTCAATTAGCAAAGAAACATAATGCTAAAAATATTCACCAGATTGATAATTTGGTTAAAGAACTTAAGAAACAACTTGAGGCTGGTATTAAAGTAGAAATGGAACACACTGACAGTGAAGCAAAAGCTAAAGAAATTGCTATGGATCATTTATGGGAAGATCCACGTTATTATGTAAAATTGAAAAAAATAGAAGCGAAAGAAATGACAGGTGGTGATTCATCTGGTGCTTATAGCGCTCCAGCTTTTGGTCAAGTTATTAAAAAGAAACACATAACCAAAATACACAATATGACCGAACAAGAACAAGAAATTGACGAAGTGACTGATGGTAGTTCTTCTGGTTCATATGATGTTCCTTTATTTGGTGGCACAAAAGGTAGAAAAAACCCATTAAGTATCGGTGGCCCGGATACCATTTATAAAGGAAGAGCAGTTAAAGACAAAAACTTCCCAAAGTGGGGTGGCCCAGGTGGTAAGTTTGTTAAAATAGCTGATAAATGTAAAAAATTCCCATACTGTAATCAAGGGGATAAAAATGTTTTAGAATTGTTAGAATCTCAAGATTTAGATAAAGCAATTCAAGAAAACGCAATCAAATACAATCTACCGCTTAAAGAAGTAGAGAGATTAGTAATAAATCAGATTAAACAGATATTTATTTAATATGAAAACCGAAGAATTGAAAAATATTATAAAAGAATCAATTAGTAGAGAAATAAAAAAAGCAATTCTGGAAGGGATTTCAGAAGAGGTTTATATCATTAAAAATAAACAAGGTGAGCCCATTGAACAGTTTGAAACTGAAGAAGACGCTCAAAAAGCCTTAGAAACATATAAAAAAGATAATCCAGATCAAGAATTAATAATTGAGCCTGGTAAAAAATTATCATTTGAAGAATTAGATAAAATGTCAGAAAAATTAGAAAGCATGAAAAATATGAACGAATCAACACATAAGGGCCATTTTACAATGGAACAAGTATTAAAATTAGCTAAAAAAGCTGGTGACGTAGTACCAGATGCACAAGATGCATTAGAAGAATTATGTGAAATGTATGGTGAGAAAGTTCCAGCAAGTCGTGTTTTTGAAATTTTGGATGATTATGATATGCCAGAATTAAAATCTAAAATTAAAGTAAAGAAAGCTGAGCCTAAAGAAGATATGTCAATGGATGAAAAACTTTACGGTGATCAAGATAAATTAGATGTTGACGGTGATGGCGAAATTGAAGCTAGTGACTTAGCTAAATTAAGAGCAGGTGAAGAATCAGAAGATGAGGTTGAAGAAGGTGAAGATTGTATGGAATGTGGTGGTAGTTCTATGGAAGAGGGTGAAACATGTGAAAAATGTGGACAAGAGATATGTGAGTGTGGTACAATGAAAAACGAAGGGAAGTTATCAATTCGTTTAAGTGAATCAGAATTAGTAACTCTTATCAAAAAGATGGTAAGTGAAGCTGTTCCAGGTATGGAAACATATGAAAAATCACACAAAGGAAGTGGTTCACAAAATGATGAAGCATTATCTGATGTTGAAAAAAAGATCAAAGAGTATTTGAATTTTGATGGTAATGATAATCCAGAATTCCCAAATCAAATTGGTGGAGAAGTGAAAGCAAGAAGAGCAGATGAAAAAGAATCTGAAGAAGTTGCTGACCACAGAGGCGGTGGATTAGAAGATTTAATCTATGATGTAGATCCATCAAAAGAAGCACAGGACAGACATGAGATGGCATTAAAAGGAGACACCAAAATGGGTAACTCACAAGATGCAGCAAATGTAGTTCCAAGTAAGTTAGGTGAAAAAATTATTAAAAAGGTTAAGAGAAAAGATAAAGAAGAGGAAAAGATGCCAATGTACAATAAAGATGTACAGCCCTCAAGAGAAGTTAAGGAATCTGAACAAGCAGCTGAAAACGTAATTTCTGAAGAAATTCAAAGAATGAAACAAATGGCTTCTTACAATAAGAAAACTCAGTAACTCTCTTTTTTTTCATTTCTTTTATCCTTATATTAAAGGTATATAATGAATATGAAAAAGGACGAAAGTTATTTAGAATTTATTGCATCTGAAAATTTCCGTAATCAAATAGAAGTTTGGTATAAAGCATATAATATCATACGAGAGAAAGTCGAATTATTTCACGATTTTGTGCTTTCTCTATATGATACTATAGATGAAACGTACCTAGGCCCAGATGTTATTATAACTGAACAAGAACAAAAAAATCATTTTAATTGGTGCTGGAACAAAGTTATCAAAAACTTTGAAAAAGAATCAATTAGATTCAGAGAATCCGGTCAACACCGCGATTATTTATGGAATTTTTTCTACGAAGCTTTCTATTTAAACGAAAATAGCTCCAACAACAGAATCAAAGAATACTTCACAAAACTGTTTCAATTCGACTACAGAAAAACCAGATCCGAGCTAGACATGCTTACTGAAATCTATAAGATTTTAGAAGCAAATATCAAAAAGTGAAAAAAAATCTCGTTTTTGGCTTTAAAAACTGGATATTTTTATTTATATTGTTATAGATAAAATATCTAAAAAATGGAAACATTAAAAAAAATAAAAGACTTAGTTGAAAAAATGTCTGTTGATACCCAAAAAGTTTTTATCAAGGGTAATCGAAGTGCATCTATTCGAGCTAGAAAACACGCGCAGGAGCTTAAAACCCTTATTGGTGTATATAGAAAAGAAATATTAGACGAAATCAAAAAACATGATCAAGATAACTAGTATATTTTTCTTCGTTTTTAGTATTGTTTTTTTGTTGAGATATGCTGTTGAATTTCTCATTATGCTAAGAAGCGATAATCCAAAACCAATGACAATAAATAAAGTTACTGAAATGTTAATTTATGTTGCAGTATCTTTTATAATAACATTTTTAATTACAATATAGTGTACGAATTAATTTCAAATTTAAGGCCATACTTCTTTTCTCTACGAGAGATTAGTGACAACGTTAGTTTAGACCTAAGGATACCAACAACATGGAGACTAGAGAATATACAAAATATTGTAGCGCAATATAAATCACTACAACTCAAGGTTCAAGATAAGAATGATAAGAGTCAATTAGTATCAGTTATTTCATTAGCTACACAAGACGGTTATGATACCGCCAGAATATGTGCTGAAGAAATAATTAAATTTAATATTGAATTGGAAGAAAAGGAAAGACTTTTTAAAGAAAAGGTTAGAGAATTAGAAACCCTATTCAAACATGAGTCGTTACATAAATTGAAAGAAATAAATTTTATCACTGAAAATGGACAAGAAGATTCAACAGGGGATGAGTTGGCTCTCGAAAGAGATGGAGAAGGACAAGAAGGAAATACAGGAACACAAAAAAAACCAACTAAAAGAAATTAAGTCACTCGATAAATCCCAGATGTTTATTCAAAAACCAAAAAAGAAAATATCTATATGGGATAAATTACTTATAATTTTTGGTTATGGAAAAAAAGGGTGATGTTTTTAATCAGCTAGCAATTGTATCCGACCTATTAGAAAAAATTAATGTTAACTCAAAAAGCCAAACATTAATATTAGAAGTACCTGAAAATGAATTCTTTCGAATTTATAAAATGGTTGAAACTAAGGGTAGATTTATGAGTGAAAGACCCAAAAATACATTTAACATTAGAATTGGTGATGTTAATATTGTGTTTAATATGAGTAATGCCTAAACAACTCATTTCTAGAGAATCCCTTCGGTTCTAATATATCATAAAGTAATTTTCTTTGATACGAAGTAACATCCTTAACAAACATAAAGTTTGTTCTTTTCTTTTTTAACAGCTCTGATTGTAATAATGTAAATAACCTCTGCGTATCGTTGAGGTTTTTATTTTTATATACAGTGACATCATCGTCAATCTGTACAAATATCTTATTATTAAGCGTGAAGATTTGAGCATACTCGGATATTTTATTAATAATATCGAACATCTCTTCAAAATATATGTGTTTTTTCTGTTGGAAATCGTATATCTTTTCAGGTTCCCACCAAGGAATAATTTCTTTAATTCTGTAGTCATCACTTTCAATAAAAACCTCCTGGCTTCTACCTAAATGATCAGTAATATGAAATTTCTCATCGTTTTTAGCCCATCTATTATTGGGATAAACTAGCATTAAGTGAAAGTTTAATCTAGCTCTAGATCTACCCCTATTTTCCGCACAATACGGGGGTTTTTTCTGTGTTTTACATTCTCTCCAATATTCGTTGATGGTTGTTCTCCTGTTGCTTTTATAAAGAACTTTCTTTCTTTTTTTATTCAACATCACAACGATCATATATTTTGGCTCTTTACTCATACAAATAACATAATTAAAGAATAAAGCCCATATAGAGCCAAAATAGACCAAATTATAGCAAATCCAATAGCAGAACTATTAAAACCTGATAACAGTTCTTCCTTTTCTTCGATAAATGACTTCTTTTTTTTACAACTCGTGCAAGACATACTTAATTATAACTAATTTTTTCCTAAAAACCAAACATTTGCTTATTTTGAAATTTATCCCTATATTAATGCTAGGGTAAAAAAAATAAATATTTATATAAAAAAACTAATATGTCTAAATGGTATGTAATAAAGGTAATGCCTGGTAAGGAAAGACAACTAAGCGAACAATTCAACACACAAATTGGGTTAGGTAAAATTGGGTTTATTGATAGATTTGTCTGTCCTATGGAAAAAGAATTCGTAGTCCTTAGAAAAAAGAAAGTTTCTAGAGAGAAAATCATATATAATGGTTACCTTTACTTTGAATCTCAAAATCAATTAACAGAAGATCAATTAAAAACAGTTGCAGCGTTTCCAGCGGTTATGGGCATGCTTGGTGATAAAAAACCAAGAAGAATGAGCGAAGACGATATCAATAAAATTTTAAAAGACGAACTGTTAGAAAAACACAAAGAAAGTAAAAGCATTAAATTCGTGATAGGAGAAAACGCTGTTATTAATGAAGGCCCATTTGCGTCATTTAATGGGGTTGTTAGCCATATCTATAATGATAAAGTTCAACTTAATGTTAAAGTTTTTGGACGAGATACTATAGTTGAGGTTAGTATTGAACAGATATCAAAAGTTTAAAGATGCAGACAGAAATACTTGTTTATTTACAGAAGGTAAAAAATTATTTAAACTCAAATAATGAAGCAAGAGAATATTTCATTGGTAACTCTGACGTCGATGAATTTTATAAACATCTGACTATCATTTCTGAAAAAAATTTTGAAGATAATGGTCAACCAGAGTTAACAAGAGAACAATTTGAATTGTTACGTAAAACAATATTAGCTGTTACTGTTAGCAGACAGGACGTTTTTTATAGCGAAGATGGCCTTTTTATGTTTTTTAAAGATTTCCCTCCAACTTCAATGAATTAGCATTTTGTTTTATGATTTTTTTCATGTATATTTAATACATGAAGATAGAGTATCCACAAAACTATAGTTTATATGAAACATCTTACGGAAATGAAGCTCCGATAGAACAGATGTTTTTGATTCATTTCAATTCAATCCCATCTAAACATTCATATAAGCAAACGTATTCACACGATATCATTGCGTATTTTAAAAGTCATGATTTTTCTGAGATCTCACGAATCGAACTTTCAAACCGTGAGATGAATTCGTCTGAACGTTTATTTGTGAACTACGAAAGAAAAATGTTTGTGTCATTTTCGCATGGTAAAACCACAGAAAAAAATCCATTAATTATTCTTACTTTTTTCTATGATATTAGCAATGGAGAATTACAAGAACAAATAAATTTTAATGAGATTAAGAAATTTGCAAAGAATAAGAAAAAAGCAAATATTAATCTTGTTAAAAGTGAAATGGGGCATTTAGATACCGAAGAGTATGATCTTGCTGTTCCGGATATTGATTTGATCTTTAACTATGGTGAAGACTTCAAACAAGTACACGATATTATTGTAAAAAGATTAAATAAACCAAACGATAAGGGTATTATTTTATTACATGGCGAACCAGGTACTGGTAAAACGTCATATATAAAATACTTAACAAAATTGGTTAAGGATAAAGATATTTTATTTATTCCACCATCAATGGCTGAGATGTTATCTGAGCCAAGTATTATACCATTTTTAATGGATCATAGAAATACTGTTCTTATTATTGAGGATGCTGAAAGAGTAATCTCAGATAGAGAAGGTAATGGTTCAGCATCCGGGGTTTCCAATTTATTAAACCTAACTGATGGTATATTGGGGGATTGTTTGAATATCCAAGTGATTGCAACCTTTAATATGAAAAGGGAGAGAATTGATCAAGCACTGTTAAGAAAGGGTAGATTGATAGCAGAACATAAGTTTGATAAATTATCAATCGAAGAAACAAATAAACTATTAAAACATCTAAAAAAAGATTTTATATCGGACCAAGGAATGGTTTTAGCAGATATATATAATGTAGATGTTGAGGTTCATAAATCGTCAAATAAAAAAACAAGTAAAATAGGATTTTAAATTATGGAAAACGTATCAGGAGATGTTGTAGAACAATTATTAACCCAAGACAAAGTTGTTTTGGTGGATTATTTCGCCAAGTGGTGTGGCCCTTGTAAAACTTTAATGCCTAGACTAACAGCATTAGAATCAGAGTACCCAAATGCAAAATTTGTATCTGTTGATGTTGATGAAAACACAGATCATTCAATGAAAATGGGTATTAGATCTGTACCAACGGTTATGATATATAAAAACGGAGAATTGATAGATAGATCAAGTGGTGCTAATTCAGATGGATTCTATAAAAAAATATTAAACGATTTGTAAAATGGGTTATTCTATTAACATATTCACAATTAATGGCTGTTCTCATTGTAAAGTATTAAAGGAAGAATTAAGCAAACAGGGAATAGAATATGATGAGTTTGAGGTTAATAAAAATAGAAAAATTTATGACGAGGTTGTCAAACTAACAAACCTAGATGCATTACCAACGGTTTATTTACAAGATCCTCAAACCCTTTCTGGGCCAATATTTGTTGCGGGGAGGGATTTTAACACTAAAGAAGAAGCAATAGAAAAAATAAAAAAATATCTGTAAAAAAAATGAAAGGGGGATTTAAAAAAATTCCCCTTTTTTATGCGAAGAACCATAATAAAAGTATTTATGTAAAAGACTTTACTTTTACATGCCTTTACAACAGATAAATTGGTTACAGATAGACACCCAAAACGTCCCATTAAACTCTAGTGGGTCGGCTTCTTTGGTTATATTGGGTGGACCCGGCTCTAATTACTTAGAAGCGGTTTATGCTAAAAATTTATATAGTTCCGGCTCTTTAAGTATTGATGGTGACCTTGATATACCAGGTAATTTGGTTGTTAGTGGTAACCTTACAGTAAAAGGAACAACAACTTCCGTTGAATCTAATGTTGTGACCATAGGTGACAATATCGTAGAATTAAACGGTAGTTCAGCAGCTTTTGGTGGTCTATTAATAAAAGACCCAACCGCCCCAAACACAATTTCAGGTTCATTTTTATGGGATTCAGCTAATGACAG
>Ga0181343_1000504_pt1 | contig 17094 bp, 32 predicted proteins | sample Su13VDMLBSD_FD_130110 | JGI IMG/M metagenome (GOLD analysis project Ga0181343, IMG submission 130110) | Freshwater viral communities from Lake Michigan, USA - Su13.VD.MLB.S.D | ecosystem: Environmental > Aquatic > Freshwater > Lake | place: USA: Michigan | collected 2013-07-15 | reverse complement strand
TGTCAGGAGCAAGCGCTTGGCTGCCTCACGCAAGATCAAAGGCTCCAGCTGGTTGCCCCAGTCCATGGATTCATTGCCGATGTCTGGGCGCTCTTTGCCCTGGATGGCATTGATTGACATTTCTAATTCGTCATTGGGCGTGTTGTACTTAGACATACCCATGACTGAAGATAGGCGGGATGCTGACAGCATAGTGTCAGGCGTTACTTTGTTGACCATTAAAGGACTCCTTGAGTTGATAGATGCGGATGATGCGAGCGTGAGCCTGCGGGTGGGTAGCCTCGGTAAAACCTACGGCCTTAAACTGCTTGCCTTTGAAGACAGCACCCAATACTGATGGGTGCATCTCTGCAGGCAAAGCAAGATTTTGTCTAATGTCATTGATGCTGACGCTGCCTTGTGCCTGGCAGATCTGTACGGCCAGCGCTCTCGCACGTGCCAGGAAGGTTGCATCACGCTGCTCAAATAGATTAAGCTGGGCGTCTCGGATAGTTTGACCTACTGTCATGCGTACCCTTAATTGGTTAAGTAGATGACTACCAAAGCCACGACACCAAGCACATAGATAGCTTTGTCGTAAGGCATTACAAGCAATTTAACTGGGGGATTTATCAATGAATCCTGAATGCGTAATTCATCGAGCGACATAGTGTGGCGTTTGGCAGGCTCATACCGTGAGCCTATGGCAACCTTGCCAGTGTTGTACGGTGTAATATTACGCATGACTAAACTCCTTGAGGTTGATGTTGAGACGTTTGATAAGGGCGTTGACCTGGCTGGCTGCCCACTCGGTGTTGCCACGTGGGGTTTGAACGCCACGAGTAGACAACTCTGCAGCCAGGTTACGCAAGGTGCTGGCGCCTGAGATAGCAATCACGTCACGCAGGGTTGGGGCGATGCGGTCTGCATAGCTGTTAGCACGTGCCTGGATGGCAGCATTGCCTGCTGCAGAGCCGATCTCTGGTGTTGGGCAACCCAGTACTACACCACGTGCTTTGGCTGCTTGCAAGGCCTGTTTAGTGCGCTTGCTGATCTCTTCACGCTCATGCTGTGCAACTACTGCACGTACACCGAACTCCAGAGTGCCAGCATTGGGCATATCAGCTGCGATGATGTCCACGCCTGCCTTGCGTAAGGTCAACAGGAATGCTGCATCACGTGAGAGGCGGTCGATCTTGGCGATTAGGATCGCTGCGCCTTTGCGTCTGCACAGATCAAGTGCAAGCTCCAGCTGTGGACGGTTGTCGATCTTGCCAGACTCGATCTCGGTGAACTCACCGATAATGTCTGCTTGGTATTGGCTAACCAGCTGGCGCTGGGACTCAAGGCCAAGGCCAGAGTGACCCTGCTTGGCGGTAGATACACGGTAGTAGGCTACGTATTTAGTCATGGTCATCACCTTAATATGTAATGCCACGTGTTGTAAAAAATGCAACAACCTGGTGGTTGTATTCGCCAGTGCTGAGTAATTCGCCAATGCTGCCTGTGAAGATTGAATCCCACTGGGACTCTGTCACACCCTTTTCGATGTACACAGTGGCATTTGCATTGTCATAGGCGCTGCCGATGATGTCTTGAACAATGTAGCGGTTGCTATTGCTCTTAATCTTTTTGGCCATCACTTGGAAGGCATCATATCTAAGGCTGTCTGTCATGTTCGAACTCCTGTTTCTCGGTGGTTCACGATATCACTGTGATATCGCTTGGATGTATTCTAAACCCAAATAAATCAACTATTTTCTAGGTGTTTACCCTAGCGGACAAATTAATTTAATTGTCCTACTGATATCATCGCTTGCATTGTGCAATCATCTTACATAAGACCATGAATAAAACACCCAAGCAGCCAATCTTTGTACGCATACGGCCAGAGACATTGATCATGCTAGACCGTGCCTGCAAGGCGCAAGCACGTAGCAGATCGCAGATGATTGATATGGTCTTGCAAGAGACGTTGACCAGGCAGTATGCGGACTTGAGTGTGCGTTTGAATAACTTAATAGGAGCGCAAGCATGACACCCAAAGAGGCAACCAAGCTGTTAGACATGGCCAAAGATGGTGATGACATAGACGGTGAAGAAATCCCAGAAGAGGTAGTCACCGAGGCGCTAGAGTGGACAGACGATATCGAGGCATACGATCCACCGTGCGAGGCAGTCGAGGCCTGGGTAGAGAAGATGCGTAGGATTGGTGTACTGTGATTACCACCATACTGACGATTGATTTAGGCACACGCACTGGCTGGGCAGCACTCACGCAGGGCAAGGTTGTGCATGGGTGGGTAGATCTCAAGCCAAAGCGCTTTGAAGGTGGCGGGATGCGCTTTCTCAGGTTCAAGCAATGGCTCGGTGAGGTAAGCGCCAGCGTTGGAGAGATCCAGGCGGTTTACTTTGAAGAGGTAAGGCGTCACCAGGGAGTTGATGCAGCTCACGTTTACGGTGGCTTGATGGCCACGCTAACTGCCTGGTGCGAACACCACCAGATCCCTTACAGCGGTGTGCCAGTGGGGACTATCAAGCTCCATGCTACTGGCAAAGGCAATGCAAACAAAGATGCCATGGTGGCTGCCATGCAGGCACTAGGCCACCCAGTAACAGATGACAACGAGGCCGATGCCCTGGCCATATTGCATTGGGCGATGGAGCAAGACACATGATTGATCACACGCCAGAGGAAGACGAGGCATTTAGCTTGATGGAGCAAAGCTCAGTCCGAAAAGAAATCATCAGCAACCCCAGCAAGGAGACACAGCTGCTAATGGAAGTGGCGCTGCTGACTGACCTGGTGCGTCAGCTTGCAGACCGTGTGCGCCAGCTGGAGGCCAAGCAATGAGCAACATACTTGTTATTTCCCTGCTTGCATTCTTAGGCGGTCTTGTCGTGGCCGTTATTGGCATAGCACTACTGATATTTTGGAGTTACCAGGATGAATAAGACCAAGGATTACATAGCGCTTTATCGGGATGAGGATGGCGTTGTAGTTGGCAGCGAGACAGTTAACCATGAGGTCAGGCAGTGGCTGGCTACCATCGAGGAATTAAAGCTGGCGCTGTACACAGAGATGCACAAGGTTGAGGACTACAGACAGCTGCTGGATGAGACACGCAAGATCACGCTAGATCTAGCTAAAAAGATCAACGAGGGACGCTAATGCAATGCCCAATTTGCCAGACCTGGACAGCGGTCAAAGACACACGTAAACGTGAAGGCAACATCACCATCAGACGGTATGAGTGTGCCAACTTGCACACGTTTAAGACTACCGAGCAGATCACCCAGATCCTGGACGCCACGCACATGGAGCAGCTGAAGTTAACCAGGATAGAGAACTTAGCCAAGGCCAGCAAGAGCAGGACAAGAGCGCCCAGGAAGTCTAAGAAGGCTAGTTATGCATGAAACACAAGTACATCTACAGGAAGGCCAGCAATGCGCCCTCACCCAGCCTGGAATGCCTGCTGATGGCCAGTGCCAGGGAGCTGCTGACAACCTGGGAAGTACTCCAGGACAAAGCATTGATAGACAAGCACCTGGCCAGCCTAGACAAAGTCTATGGCGCAAACGTAGAGCAGAAGGTACGCCAGTACATGAGAGAGATTCACAGAAATGAGCGCAATGCCAGATAACGTGCTGCCATTCGAGTTGCCTGCTAAACCCAGGATCAAACAACAAGACGCCCTACCCGATCAGAGAAAGATCGTGGTAATGCCATTCAAAGCCATCTTTGATGAGAGGCTCAACCACGGCACATTAAGAACACTCTCAGCCATTGCAGCATTCAGTAACCGAGCTGGGATCACTTGGGTTAGCCAAATACGCATAGCCAAGGATCTCAAGATAAGCCAGCAGGCAGTCAGCAAGCAAGTCACCCAGCTCAAGGCACTGGGCTACATAGAAGTAGTCAAGAAGGGTTTCCATGGCAAGTCAACAGACACCATCAGGATCATCTTTGATGCAGAGATTACAGCTGCAGAGGCCATAGCAATGGTCAGCAACAAGGAAGACGCCAGGCCACCAGGTCAGATAGAGGCTGAAGAAAAAAGGTTACAAAAAGAAGTAGACCAAGAAGGCCTCAAACGTATCCAGGACATGATCAGACAGTCACTAACCACCACAACCAAGCAGGCACAAAAGGAGTACCAAATGCCACAAGACAATGAAACCATCACAGTCAAGAAGATGAAAGCAGAGATGAAAAAGAAAGCCACAAAGACTGTGGATAAATCTGTTGATAACTCACACGTAGACAACCCCCAGGTTGTACATGGAGAGAGCTACATAGACAACCTCCAGGTTGTTAACGTAGACAACCTCCAGGTTGTAGAGAACACCGTATTTAACACTATATCTATTAATATAAATGTTATAAACAACAAACAATTAAAGCAGTATTCAAAAGCTGAGATCGAGTCCAAGCTCGAACTGCTACTGCCTGCCTACCATGCCGAGGGCATCGAGCCTACCGAACAGGCGCTGGTTGATGGGATCATGCACATGATGGCAACCCAGACCAAGATGGATGCCATTTAAACGCAATCTAAGCCACCTAGAAGGCCATGAAACCATCCAGTCAATATCAGGGTAGCCACATGGCACATCAAAGCCTTGTAGAGCCTGCTACCGTATGCTGTACTGAACGCATACCAACGTATGGGAACAGTACAGGGGGGTGGCGTACCTATAGAGAGGCATGGCAGGAGGGTGCTTGGGCAGTGCAATCCTGCGTTGTAGCACTTTCGATGTATCCTCCCCCCACCCACCCACCTCACCGTAGGGGTACCTCAATGAATTTTTCCCCAATTTCTTTCTGTATACCTTTTACTACATTGGTATTTTCTCTATTTTTTCAACCAAAGGACTAAGTTAATGACTACTAACTATGACAAACCATTTGAGCTAAGACCAGGTCAAGGCTCTGCGTTTAAGAACAAAGATAAGACTGAGGCCTGGCACGCTGACTACAAGGGTGAACTGCTACTGCCTGATGGCACTCTGCATTGGATTGATGTTCAGCCTGGTAAGACACGTGCTGGTGAGTGGTATTTCAAGATTAAGTTGGGTAAGCCAAAGCAGCCTAAACAGAATGGCCAGGCACAAGGCATGGTCTTGGACCAACCAAAGCCTTTTGCTCCAGCTGCACCTATTGCTAAACCCTCCCCTGCTGCCAATGCTGTGGCTGCTATGGATGACGATATTCCTTTTTGAGGTGAGCTATGACTGATAAACAAATTGGAATGGATGAGATGAGGTTGCGTGATTACTTTGCGGGGCTGGCCATGCAGACCATATTGAAAGATCAATATGAAGATGGTTTGTATGTTGGTGACGGTATTGAAAATACAGATCTTTATGCAGAATTGTGCGCTGTAAGTTCATACATCATGGCTGACGCCATGATCAAGGCTCGCAATGTCAAGACCTAAGTACCCGACTCAGATCCCGCCAGTAGCTGGCTGGGGTGGGACCCGCTCCATTGTCAGGCGCTTGGAGCGCTCTACTACGCTGGTCAAGAACAAGGAGGCCACTGCGTATGCGTTGCTGGCCATGGCTAACACCAAGATCACTGACATCATGTCGTGGGATGAGAATGGCCATGTGAAGGTCAAGCCTAGCCACTTGATCCCAGAGACTGCGCTGATGGCCATTAAGAATATCAAGGTGCGTGTGGACAAGGACGGTGCGTCTACGCTGGAGATTGATCTCTATGACAAGGTGGCGGTGCTGCGGATCCTGGCTAAAGCTAGTGGACTGCTGGACAACCCAGACAACGAGGATAAGCCTAGCGTGATTGGTATCAATGTACGTGCGCCAGATGTTGTGGATGTGGAAGACAAACCAAGGGATGACCATGAAAACTAAAGAGCATTCGCCACGTGAAATACCAATGGCTGGCTTGAATCTGGACTTTAGTAAAAGCCCAATTGTCTATGACATGATCCAGTCAAATGCTTTTGTGCAGGGGCTTATGGGTCCTGTTGGCTCTGGTAAGTCTTACGCCTGTGCAGCCAAGATCATGATCAAAGCTGTCCAACAAAAGCCATCCCCTGTGGACGGCATCAAGTACAGCAGATGGGCGGTGGTGCGTAACAGCTACCCCATGCTGAAAACCACCACCATCAAGACTTGGCTAGATCTCTTCCCAGAGGCCACCTTTGGCAATCTGCTGTGGACGCCACCGATTACCCACCATATCCGCTTGCCTGCTAGGGGTGACGCTGCTGGCATTGACTGCGAGATTATTTTCTTAGCCCTTGATCAACCAAAAGACGTGCGTAAGTTGCTGTCTCTTGAGTTGACTGGTGCGTGGGTGAATGAGGCACGTGAGTTGCCCAAGGCTGTGATTGATGGCCTCACCCACCGTGTTGGCCGATACCCTACCAAACGTGATGGCGGTGCTACCTGGCACGGCATCATCATGGATACCAATCCCATGGATGATGACCACTGGTGGCATCGAGTCGCTGAGAAAGAGCCGATCACTGGCAAGTACGCATGGAAGTTTTTTAAGCAGCCTGGTGGCGTGATTGAGGTGGCCAAAGAAGATCTGCCAGAAAACCCAGAGGCCAATGACCATATCTTTGCGTCTGGCAAATGGTGGCGTCTAAATGAGAAAGCAGAGAACGTCAACAACCTACCCGCTGGCTACTATATGCAGCAGCTGGCTGGCAAGAACTTAGACTGGATCCGATGCTATGCCCAGGGCGTCTATACGTTTGTGAAGGACGGTCAAAGCGTCTGGCCTGAGTACGATGACAACATCATGGCTGCCGAGCTGGAGGCCGATCCTAATTTGCCTATCCAAGTCGGTCTAGACTTTGGTTTAACCCCTGCAGCAGTCTTTGGCCAGCGCCATCCAAGTGGCCAGTGGCGTGTATTGCATGAGATAGTCACCTTTGATATGGGTCTGGAGCGCTTTGGCCAGCAATTGCTCACTGAGTTGCAGACCAGGTTTCCAAAATATGAAGTACGCATATGGGGGGATCCCGCGGGTATGCAGCGTGATGCCATATATGAGACTACTGCGTTTGAATATCTGCGCTCACTGGGGCTAAAAGCAGAGCCAACTGCGACAAACGACTTCAAAGCCAGGCGTGAGGCTGCAGCTGCACCAATGAATCGCATGGTGATGGGTAAGCCTGGACTGCTGATCAACAAAAACTGTAAGTTATTGCGTAAGTCTCTCTCTGGTGGCTACCACTTCAAGCGTATTGCTGTCGGTGCTGGGCATGAGAGGTTCAAAGATACCCCTAATAAGAACGAACACTCGCACGTGGGTGACGCATTTGGCTACTTATTAACAGGCGGTGGTGAATATCGTCAGCTGACCAGGGGATCTAACCGCACAAATGGAAAAGTCTTCATTGCCCAAACCATAGCATCGGATGATTTTGATGTCTTTGCCTGATTTACCCACCATGCCAGGCCTGACCTGGGTTCCATTCCAGCCTGGCCACGTAGCAGTGATGAATGTCAAGGCTCAAAACTTTCAAACCATCAGCAGAGCCATGGACGTGATGACCATGCTAGAAAACCAAGCACGGTATGGCCACGCTATCACAGCGATATTGCATGGCAGACCAGTTGCCTGCTTTGGTGCGGTGTCTATCTGGAAGGGTGTCGAGGAGATGTGGTGCTTTATAGAGGAACGTGGGCGCAAATACCCAAAGACTCTGACAAGAGCAGCCATTGTTTACCGTGATTTCAGAGTGATATCGCAGAATTTACATCGACTACAAATAATCGTAAGATGCGTTGACTTACGAGCTGTGCGTTGGGGCAATGCTATTGGATTCGAGATAGAAGGCTTGATGAAAAAGTATGGACCAGACGAGGCAGATTTTTTTATGATGTCAAGGAGCTAAACATGGGTGGACTATTTGGTGGTGGTGGTGGTGGATCTTCAGCAGCAGCAGAAGAGCAGATCCGAGTTCAAAAAGAACAGATCCAAAAGCAAGACGAGCAACTTGCTACACAAGAAACTAACCTGGCTAAGAAGACCCAAGCTGGCATGGCAGCTAGGCGTGGCGGTGGCTTGCGTCAGCTGCTTTCGCAAGAGAGACAAGACAGCGAGTTAGGCGTTACTTCAAAACTTGGAGGTATGTAATGGCTACCGACATGAAATCTAAGATGCAAGAAAAAGTGCATAAGGTGATGAAAGAGTATTCCACTGGAAAGCTCAAATCATCTTCTGGTCAAAAGGTCAAGTCACGCCAACAAGCAATTGCTATTGGCATGAGCGAGGCTAGACAAGCTGTTAAGAAAAAATAAATGGCAGTGATTTACGTTACCAGAGAATCTGAAAATCAGAGCGCACAGTTTGTCGCTCTGACGCATAGGAACAATGCTGGGCTACAAATAATTTCTGGTGCTGATGCGCCAGTAATTACTGTAGATGTAAATCACCAGCGCAACCATGATGGCCGTGCTTACTTTGCGTACAAGATTGCACCAGACTCTGCGCCACTTGCAGCTGACGCCAGCATTAATATTGTTTTAGCGTCACCGTCTGGTGTATATCCACACATTACTGTTGACGGTATGTGTTTGGGCGATGCAGAGTTGTATATCTATGAAGGAGCGTCTACAACTGGTGGCACAGCGTTTACTCCAGTTAACAGAAACCGTAACTACGCTGTAAGCAATCAAAGTCAAGTGGCTATGGTGATCAATCCAACAGTAACGTCTGTCGGTACTGAGATTGATGTACAACTTATTCCAGGTGGCTCTGGCAAAAAAGCCAGTGGTGGCGCTGCTGGTTCATTGGAATATGTCCTAAAGCCATTGACCAACTATCTATTTAGATTAACCAATGTAAACAGCGCTGCACACGCTGCGAGTTTAAGTTTAGAGTGGTACGAATAATGGCAACAAACATGATCAATGAGGCCGAGAAAGAAATGGAAGGCGAGGGCGAGTACCAATGCCCCCTGGCCACCAGAGACATCAAGACCAATCTCAAAAACAGAAACTGGGCATTTGAGAATGTCGGCTATGGGCCAGCCAATCCAGATGACGCAAAGAACAATGTAATATTTTGGATCCGCAAAACCGTGATCTGGAACACAAATATTGATGAGGCCATGGGTATGCGATGCGGTAACTGCGCTGCGTTTATTCAGACCACCCAAATGCTCGACTGCATCAAGGCAGGCATCGAGGCCAAGAATCCAGAAGAGGAATCTGGCTATGACGAGGACGTAATTGAAACCGCAGGCCTTGGCTTTTGCGAGTTGTTTCACTTCAAGTGTGCAGCTACTCGCACGTGCGATGCGTGGCTAGTTGGCGGTCCCATAACTGATGAAGAGGAGGAAGAGTCTGATGAATATGAATAAAAAAATCTGGAATCAAGCTCGGCCAAAAAACTTAGGTGAGCCAAAGAAGTTGTCTCCAGGCGATAAGAAGTCAGCGCAGGCAAGCGCCAAAGCAGCTGGGCGCCCATATCCAAATTTGATTGACAACATGAATGCAGCCAAAAAGAAATGAGCAAGTTAAAAGATCCTAAAGGCGGGTTGACCGAGGCTGGCAGGCGCAAGTTCGAGCGCTCTGGCGAGAGTAAAAACCTACAAGCTGGCGTCAAGGCATCTAACCCAACAGGGCAAGACGCTAGACGCAAGGGATCTTTTTTAACTCGGTTCTTTACCAACCCCAGCGGTCCACTGGTGGACAAGAAGGGTGAGCCAACCAGGCTGGCGCTGTCTGCCAATGCATGGGGTGAGCCAGTACCAAAGACCGCTGATGCAGCTGCTCGATTAGCAGCCAAGGGTAGAGCAATTCTAAAAAGATACCAAGCAAGCAAGAAAGATTAATATGGCAAAAATGAGCGTTGAGCAAATTCTGCAGCGACACAAAATAGCGCAGAACAAAAAGGATGACTTTCGCAGTCTCTATGAAGACGCTATGGAGTTTGCCCTGCCCCAGCGCAATCTCTACGGTGGTGAGTACGAGGGGAAAGTTGGCGGTAAACGCAAGATGACCAGAGTCTTTGACTCCACTGCCATCAACTCTACCCAGCGCTTTGCTAACCGTCTGCAATCTGGCATCTTCCCGCCACAGCGTAAGTGGTGCAGGCTTGAGCCTGGCACTGACATCCCCATGGATCGCAAGAGCCAAGTGCAGATGATGCTTGATATGTACAGCGACAAGATGTTTAGCGTTTTAAAGCAGTCTAACTTTGACATTGCTATGGGTGAGTTCTTGCTAGATCTCTCTGTTGGCACAGCTGTCATGCTGATCCAAAAGGGTGACGCTGTTAATCCAATTAACTTTATCCCTGTCCCACAGTACCTGGTTAGCTTTGAAGAGGGCGCCAATGGCCAAGTGGATAACGTCTACCGCAAGATGCGTATCAAAGGCGAGTCCATCCAGATGCAGTGGAAAGATGCGGAGATCCCACCAGATCTGCAGCGCCTGATTGCTGACAAACCAACAGAAGAAGTAGATTTGATTGAGGCCACCGTGCTAAATCTAGACCGTGGTGACTACGGTTACTACGTGATCCATGAAAAGTCTAAGTCTCAGCTGGTTTACCGCAAGCTCAAATCTAGCCCATGGGTGGTGTCACGCTACATGAAGGTGGCTGGCGAGATATATGGCCGTGGTCCAGTGCTGACTGCCCTGCCAGACATCAAGACCCTTAACAAAGTCAAAGAGTTATTGCTCAAGAATGCCAGCCTGGCTATCACTGGTGTCTACACTGCAGCCGATGATGGTGTGCTAAACCCAGCCAACGTGAAGATCACGCCTGGGGCGATCATTCCAGTGGCCAGAAATGGTGGGCCACAGGGTGAGGCGCTTAAACCGCTGCCACGTGCTGGTGACTTCAACGTCTCCCAGCTGGTGATCAATGACCTGGTGCAAGCAATCAAGCGAACACTGCTCGATGAGAGCTTGCCACCAGACAATATGTCGGCCAGATCTGCCACTGAGGTGGTAGAGCGCATGAAGGAGTTGGCTCAAAACCTTGGCTCTGCATTTGGCCGTTTGATCAATGAGACGATGATCCCACTGGTTACCAAGATCCTAGAAGTCATGGACGCTGATGGCATGATTGTGTTGCCCATCCAGGTCAATGGCTTAGAGGTGAAGGTTAGCCCAGTGTCTCCGCTGGCCATGGCTCAGAACATGGACGAGATCAACAACATATTGCAGTTCATGCAGATCACAGCTGGCATGGGTCCAGAAGGCCAGATGGCGATTAAGGCTGGCACTGCCATTGACTACATTGCCGACAAGCTCGGTGTGCCTATCCAGGTGCGTACCACTAGCGAGGAGCGTAAAGCGATGATGCAACAGATGGCGCAGGCTGCCATGATGGCACAGCAGCAGCAGGGTGCATTACCAGCGCCAGCAGGCGAGGCTATGGCATGAGCGGGTGGGATGACCTAGAGGCAGAGCCTGCTGCCTTTGAGCCTGATCAAGACAGGGTAGATCTGAACCTACAGATGGCAAAAGCCTTTGCCAGTGCTGAAGGTCAAAAAGTGTTGGCGTGGCTGCGAGAGTTCTATCTTGAGCAACCGTGTTGGCAACCAGGCTCTGACAGTTCGCTGGGAGTGTTCCGAGAGGGGCAAAACAGCGTGGTCAGGGATATTGAAAATAGAATCCGAAAGGCTAAACAAAGATGAGTGATGCAAATGACAACCCAGGCCTGCTGGCTGGTGCAGACGAAAGCACAGACCAGCCGATAACCGAGGGCCAAGAGCAGACAATCAGTCACGTACAAGGTGACCCTACCGAGCAAGACGATACCCCACTGGAGCGCCCTGACTTCTGGCCAGAGAAATTCTGGAACAAAGACGATCAAGCCCCAGACCTAGAGGGAATCAGCAAGTCTTACGTGGAACTAGAAAAGAAGTTCCGAGCTGGTGGCCACAAACCCCCAGAGAATGGCGAGTACGACATTGGCGGTCTAGGCCTTAAAGGCGATGACCCAGTGGTCAAAAGCTATGTGGGCTGGGCGCAGAAGTACGGTATTAGCCAGCAAGCCTTTGAAGACCTAGCACGTGAGGTCACTGGTATTGGCGCTAATAACATAGCAGAAACCCGCCAGAGCATGGCAGACGAGCTGGAGAAACTTGGACCCAATGCCAAGGCCATCATCAACAACATGGCTGGTTGGGGCAGAGGCATGGTGCAAAAGGGTATCTGGAGCCAGGAAGAGTTTCAAGAGTTCACCCGCTGGGGTGATACCGCTGCGGGTATTAAGACCCTGCAAAAGCTCAGAGAAACCTACGAGGGTAGAGTACCCACAGACACATTGAAACCAGACGCTGCTGGCTCATTGTCAAAAGAAGAGCTGGATGCCATGGTGGCCAACCCAGAGTACAAAACAAACCCAAGCTACCGAGCCAAGGTAGAGAAGTTGTTTGAGAAGATGTACGGTTAACGGCAAGCAGTTGCCAACTTTATAGCCAGGTGTAATAGCCTGGCTTTTTTTTTAATTAATAGTTGACACAATTGTAAAAATATGATTTAGAATGTAAGCACTGACAACCGCAAGGCCAGTGACGATAGTAGTCTATCCAGGGGTGCGCTGTAAGGCACAAGTCTTGGCCCAGAGTTTTCTGGACAACCGTTGGCGATAAACATTTCATCAACCGTTTTCTAGGAGAAAACAATGGCAGTTAGTATCTCTAATGCTTTTGTAACCCTGTTTGACACGGAAGTAAAACAAGCGTATCAAGGTGATGCTGTCTTGCGTAATACTGTCCGTCTCCGCACTGGCGTTACTGCAAGCACACACAAGTTCCCAAAGATCGGCTCTGGCGTTGCACAAGTTCGTGTACCACAGACTGACGTTACTCCACTCAATGTCACTTATTCACAAGCAACTGTCACTTTGACAGACTACATTGCTGCTGAGTATTCAGACATTTTTAACCAAGCTAAAGTTAACTTTGACGAGCGCCAAGAATTGGTGCAAGTTGTTGCTAAAGCTATTGGCCGTAGATCAGATCAGATGATCATTGACGCATTGGCAGCATCAAGCACCAGCTTGACAGTTGCTACTAGCATTGGTGGCGCTGGTACAAACTTGAACATGGCTAAATTGCGTGAGGCATCACGTTTGCTAAACACTTCAAACGTACCCGCAGAAGATCGCTATCTGTTGATCCATGCATCACAGTTGGCCAGTTTGTTGTCTGAGACATCAGTAACTAGCTCTGACTTCAACACAGTCAAAGCCTTGGTACAAGGTGAGATCAACACATTCATGGGCTTTACCTTTAACGTCATTGGTGACCGCTCTGAAGGTGGTTTAACTGGTGGTGGTTCTGGTTCTACCCGCAAGGTGTATGCATATCACAAAATGGCAGTCGGCATGGCCGAGAGCATGGCAATCCGCTCTGAAATCAACTACATCCCAGAGAAAACCTCTTGGTTAGTTAGCTCGATGTTCAGTGCTGGCGCTATCGCTATCGATGCTGGTGGTTGCGTTGACATCACTTGTACAGAATAGGGAGTACACATCATGGCATTTTCAAGCACTGGTTTTGTGACCGTATGCGCTGCCAAATCTGGCAATGCACCATCCATGTATCTGTACAAAACTGCAGATACCCAAGCTACGGTTAACACCGTGAGCTACTTTGACAGCATTGCATCGCTGTTAAAAGTTGGCGACATTATTTTTGTCTATGACTCTACTACGCCTAGCCTAGTGTTGACTTACGTTAACGCTGTGTCTGCAGCTGGTGTGGTTGACATTGCTGACGGCACAACCGTAAGCGCAACTGATACTGATTAATCAGTAGTCAAGTAAGCAGGCCAACTTCTAGTTATCTGGAGGTTGGCCTTTCTCACATTTTGGGGTGACCTATGGCTAGTGGTGATACAGATCTAAAAGTATGCTCAGACGCCCTGCTTATGCTAGGCGCTAAGTCGATATCTTCATTCAATGAGGGTACTGACGCATCCAATATCTGTGATCGCATCTACCCAGACCTCAAGAAATCTACGCTCCAGTCTTATCCCTGGAGCTTTACTTTTAAGAAGGTGCAGCTGGCGCAGACAATCAACACGCCAGTTAACCAGTATCGCTACGAGTACCAACTGCCATCAGACCGTCTTGGCACTATTCGTAGGGCTTACAACTCCACACAAGTTGGCGCTAGAACATTTACAGACTGGGTAATCCAGGGCGATAAGCTGCTAACCAATGAGTTAGCTGTAGTCATTGACTACCAATATCTGCCGACAGAATCGGAGATGCCTAGCTATTTTATTCAGCTGCTCAAGTACATGATGACCTGGCACTTGGCAGACCCAATCACAGATCAGATTAGCAAGACCCAGTACTGGCAAGGTATTGCTACTGGTGGACCAGCCGAGAATAACCGTGGTGGTTACTTTCGCACGGCCATGGTCATTGATGGCCAGGGCAATACTACCCAGAGCTTTGAAGACTTTAGCCTAATTGCTGTGAGGAACTAATGACCAGGTTAGTTTCATTCCAGACCAACTTCAGCAGCGGTGAATTGGATCCGCTGTTGAGGGCCAGGGTTGACTTAAATCAATACCAAAATGGTGCTGAGACACTGACTAACGTCATTGTGCAGCCACAAGGTGGTGTGCGTAGACGTGGTGGCTTGAAGTACTTGTTTGAACTACCAAGCGCTGCAGCACCAGCCAGTGGCACTCGCTCGGTGGCCTTTGAGTTCTCTGTGGATGACAGTTATATGCTGATCTTCACTAACCAGAGAATGTATATTTTTAAGGATAAGACTCAGATCACCAACATCAATGGTGGTGGCCTAGACTATTTGGCGGTTACTGCGGTGACCAGCTCTATTCTGTCAACTATGGTCTGGACTCAATCTGCAGACACATTGATCATTGTCCATAAAGATATCCAGCCAATCAAGATTGTGCGTGGTGCTACAGATGCTACATGGACGGTGAGCAATATCAGCTTTATCAGCATTCCAAAGTATGCATTCACCATTACTTTGTCTAACCCAGCAGGCACATTGACGCCAAGCGCTAAATCTGGCGAAATCACTTTGACTGCCAGTTCTGCAGTGTTTAGCTCTGGCTCTGTCGGCCAATACATCAATGCCACTCCGCAAGGTAGGGCAAGGATCGTGGCTTACACAAGCACTACCGTGGTGAGCGCTGTGACCGAGATACCGTTCTTTGATACCACTGCGATTGCCAATGGATCGTGGGAGCTGGAGTCTGGCTATGAGGATGTGTGGTCAAGCACTAAGGGCTGGCCAAGGAGCTGCACATTCCATGAGGGACGTCTGTACTTTGGAGGATCAAAGACTCGGCCAAGCACCATATGGGGCAGCAAGGTGGCGCAGTTCTTTGACTTCAACCCTGACCAGGCTTATGACGATGATGCGGTGGAGGCCACGCTAGATACCAACAGTTTGAACGTAATCATTGACATCATCAGTGGCCGTGACTTGCAAGTGTTTACTAGCGGTGGTGAGTTCTATGTCCCGCAAAATGGCTTAGATCCAATCACGCCAACTAACTTCTTTGTTAAGGCCGTGAGTCGCAATGGTGCTAGAGAAGGTATCCGAGTGCAGATCCTGCAGTCTGGTACGTTGTATGTGCAGCGCCAGGGCAAGGCTCTTAATGAGTTTCAGTTCTCTGACACTACCCTGTCCTACGTGAGCCAGTCGATCAGCTTGCTATCTAGCCACTTGATCAATGCACCAACTGAGTTGGCGTTGCGTAAGAACACTAGCACTGAAGAGACAGATACGCTATTCATGTTGAATGGCGATGGCACGATTGCTAACTACTCTATTCTGCGCCAGCAAAACGTGGTGGCTCCAAGCAAGCTCACTACTGATGGCCTGTTTAAAGACATTGGTGTGGATATCGAGGATATCTACGTGGTGGTCAAGCGCACGTTTAACAGTGTCGATAAGTACTATGTTGAAGTATTTGACAACACGGTGTTTACAGACTGTGCGTTTACTGGTGGCGTGGCCACAACGATATCAAGCCTGCCCCATATTGGTAAGACTTTGAATGTCAAGGCAGATGGCTCGGTGCTGTCAGATGAGGTGGTTAGTGGCGGTGGATCTCTGACAATGGACAGAGCCAGCGTTACTAGCTATGAGGTTGGCCTGCCGTTCACGGTGAGCATTGTGACTTTGCCGATTGAGCCAAGACTCCAGGCAGGCGCCAGGACTGGCTTTGTCAAGCGCATTGTTGAGGTCAATGCCATCCTGTATCAGACCCAGCACATTGTTGTTAACACTAACCTTGTGCCGATCCGCACCTTGGACACTGCAAGCATTATGGATAACGATGTGCCAGAGTTCACTGGGACTAAGTTGATATCAGGTATCAGTGGCTATGACCAAGACGCCCAAATAACTATCACTCAGACCTTGCCTCTAAAGCTCAACTTGTTGGGCATGGAGTACAAGATTAGCGTGTATGGAGGCACATAAATGGAAGCAGTAGCACTTTACTTTGCCGAGGCTGGAACAGCAGCTGTAGCAGCAGAAACCGTAGGTGTCATTGAGGCGGGATCAATTGCAGCTGGAACAATGCCAGTTGCATCATCTCTATTTACTGCATCCAATTTATCAATGGCCAGCAGTGCATTCAGTGCCATATCCAGTGTGTCACAAGGCTATGCACAAGCTGATGCGTATCGTCTGCAAGGCTCTCAAGCAGAGCTACAAGGCCGTCAAAACGCATTGAACTACAACCGCCAGGCATATCAGCTGTTAGAGCGCCAGCAACGTCTGGCAGGCACTGTAAGGGCAAGGGCTGTAGCAGGCGGTGTAGACCCATTGTCTGGCTCACCCATGACCGTTGAACAGTCAAATGCTTATCGTGCTGGCAACGAGATACAGATCTTGAATGAGAATGCACAGCTGGCAATGTCTGGTGGTCTGGCTATATCTCAGTCATTCAATGCTGCAGCAAGTTCTGCAGAAGAATATGGCTTAATGTCTGGTATTGCTAAAGGCGCACTTGGTGCTGCTACATATGGCACAACAAAAGTACCTAAGAGGGCTTGATAAGACATGGCAACCCTACCTACCTATGAATACGCTGGCGCTCAGTACGCCAACTTACCAAGTGTAAGCACTGCACCACAGCAAGTGGCAGCGCAGGGCATGAGTA
>Ga0181343_1000501_pt1 | contig 17163 bp, 10 predicted proteins | sample Su13VDMLBSD_FD_130110 | JGI IMG/M metagenome (GOLD analysis project Ga0181343, IMG submission 130110) | Freshwater viral communities from Lake Michigan, USA - Su13.VD.MLB.S.D | ecosystem: Environmental > Aquatic > Freshwater > Lake | place: USA: Michigan | collected 2013-07-15 | reverse complement strand
CGATTCTTACGCTCAGCAATCTTACGATCCACAACCGAGAGATCAATCTTATTCATAGTTATTTACCACCATCCAACGATGGTAGCTCCTTCATCATTAACAACCTTGAACCATTCAAGGATGTCTTGTGCTTGTTCAAAATCAATTTGATAGGTATTAAGACCAGAGTTGTTAAACTCTCCAAAGACAACTGGATTAGTCAACTTTGAAAGAGCTGTATACATCTCTGCTACAGTATCTGCAGGAATCTCCTCTTCATAGAGGGAAACATTGGTACAGTATTCAACCCAATCGTTATAAACCTTGCCCCTAAAGGAATTACCACCTCCAGAGAACATCCCACCACAAAGATTGTTCTTAGGAAACAACTCGTTAGGGACTAGGTTACTAGCCTCAGGATCATCATTATATTTGTGATGATCCTTTCTATATGCCGCGTAGGTATCAAGACCCATTGGTAAGAAACTCCTTTACTTCATTTTGAACATATTCATCGGCGTATCCAACACCGAAGATCATATGCAGATTGTTAATCAATTCTTCTTTAGTTCCCCAGTGTTCATTAGCTTCATTAGCCATAGATTGAATGAAGTCTGCATAAACTTCAATTGGAATAGATCCATTACCGTATCCATGAGAAGCCCTATAGGCATCTTCAATGGAAATAAGTTCATCGCAAAGAGCACAAGTACCAAAATGATACATGGTAATGGTAAACTTATTATCCTTTTGGAAAAGATAATAGGTAACACCTTGATAGCCGTTGCTATCGGTAAAACCCCTAATAAACTTTGCCTGAAGCTTTTCTTCAAGTCCATTTAGCCAGTGCATATACTCTCCTTAGGTTTAATACCTAGGTATAATAATACTATAATTATTATAAACCTAGGTATCTTAGGTTTAAAACCCTAGCTATATACTAGGTTATATATAAAACAAGGTTTTAGTATTACCCAAAACCTTGCTGTACCTTCTAATTATAAGTTAGAAAGGTAGATTTGAGACAGGTTCCTTAGGGCTTGGCTTAGAAAGCTTACCCTTAAGGACAGGAGCCTTGGGATTATCAGAATTAGAATTATCCCACAATGACACAGGATGGTCTACTCCATTAATATTGACCATCCCATTAAACATAGGGGACTTAGGATTATTACTATTGACACGCCACAATGCAATCTTAATCAACTCATTCATTGTCATTCTCCTGCTCGTACTGAGCAATAAACTCCTCCCAATCAGCCAGGACATCCCAATTGTCCATATATTTCTCCTTACTTGAACTTTTCTGGATATACAAGCTTTAGCACAAAAGTTAAACTTTCAAAAGAATAGACTTCTGTACTCCATCCCTTAGATGGAATAAGGGTAATGAATCCCGTCTTACGCTTACGCTTTGTGATTTTACGTTGCTTGCTCATTTTAAGGTACGCTGCTGATGATAGTGGCGACGATAGTTGTAAATAACCCAGGCTTAAGCCTGGGTCACGGTTTCATCTGATGGCTGGTAGGTGTCAAGGCAACCAGTCAATTGTGGAGCCTTGGGATTCTCGGACCTGTTTTTCCAGAGAACAATCTTGTGCTTGATGCCGTTGATGTAGATATATCCCTTGAAGACAGGGGACTTGTCAGTATGTCGTTCCTGATTCCACAGGGAGATATTAATCTCCTTGACGGCAGGGACATTGACATTGATTCCGTGGTTCCTGAGTCGTTCTACGAGGTTTCCGATCATTAGGCAATCTCCAGGGTTCCACCAGTATTGTTGATGAGGACTAGGATTGTGTCGGTGGGGACACAAGCATAGACGGTTTCCGTGGGCTGGTTTGGATCTTCTGCATACTCAAGGATTGCTCCAATGAGTTGCGAGGGGAATCCAATTTCCCAAGCCTCGTAATCATTAACATCATTCTTACGAGGATGGCAGTAGTGCATGTCGGATGCTTGGATGGACAACGTAATTCCATTACCAAGCTTGACAGGCTTGCGGACTGGGGTATAGTCCTGCTTTGCAGAATCCATGATCTTGAAGAACTGTGTCTTGTCCATAATTTACTCCCATAAAGTTGTACTCTCAACAAGAGAGCATATCTTATAGTTTTGAGCCTTTTTGTGACTTGCTCAGGTCTACACATAAAGTGCGTCCTGCTATTTATATACCGCCTACAGGCTAGGTTGCTTGCGGTGAAAAGACCCTAAGGCGTTTCCGCACATGGGGTCCCATGTAACCCTATTTGCCCTGCCAGATATGGAATGTGGGTCTAGGTATTCCATACGAGTTAGCCCTTGACCGTTGAAACTGGCAATAGTTGCCGTAGGTGTTTCAAGTCTACGGTTGCCACGGCTGTAGCAGTCGGGACCCCCTGAGTTATCGGGTGCAATAACTCAGGGACGCACTATGCTTAACTTCTATTTATACTCGCATAGTCGAGTTCTATCCAGAATGGGATAGCTCATGACGGTTAGAATAGCCCGCCAATCCTGCTGGAGACATTCTAAGGCTTTGGGGGTACCATGACAGGGGTACGCCAAGGAATGTCTGTAATGACCGTATAGTGGCTGATGATAGTGCAAGGGAAAAAAGCAGGGGATACCTCATTCATACCCTATTTTCTATAGCAGCCGATGATAATTTACACCCCCTCTGCAATCCAACATCCTTCTAGATCGCTTAAGTATCGTCATCATTGACGAAAACCCACCAGTTACCGTCAAGTAACAGGTGGTAATGGGTTAAAAAGGCCACCCAGGGATCGGCTCCTGAGTAGCCCATGGGGGAAAAGATGCTTGGTTAGTTGCGAGACAGCTCTTCGCGCAGGTCCTTGAGCATGCGCTCGCGGCGGCGATAACGCCAATCAGAGATTGCGTCGATGGCCTTGGCAAGAGCAAACAGGAGAAGCAGCGAGCAAACCGTGCTCATGATCACCACCCAGACGAAGTTGGCATCAAGCGACATGAACATCCTCCTGCTCTTCACCCGTCCTGATCTGATCGACCAGGTAGATGCCAGTGGGGAGGGTGCCCTGAGCTGCCCGATGGAGCAGTTCCTTCTCCAGTTCTGCCAAGCGAGCGGGGTCCTTGAGCTGGCCACTGAGGGCCATCTTCACGGAGTTCCGCAGCTCACCCGAGGTGAACGTGGAGTAAGAACGGTTCGGCTCCAACTTGATGTTGACAGTGATACCGCCAAGCTTCACAGGCTCGTTAGCCATGTGTGGGCTCCTGCTGCTTATAGCAGCCGCTGATATTTACTCGTTTCAGCAACTCAGCACATGCTGACCGAGGATCTCCAGCGATGTAGTGCACACGCACTACACTCGCTCTAAATCGCCCCATGTGCGCGGAGCGCACGCCACCCAGGACGTCCGAGTAGGACGGCTGTGCTTAGCACTAGGGGTACAGACAGAAAGGAATTGATAATCTACCTATAAGGTTATAGGTAGGTTAGGCAACAGCCTAACTGAAAGCCCCCCTAGGTTTCCCTAGGGGGGCGACAGTATGGTTGTTGATCAGGCGAGGAAGTGACGGCTCGCCTTGAAGGCCGAGAGGTCCAGCTCCTCGGGAGTACCGCTCTTCCAGATCTCCGTCAGGGGGATGCCCTGCTCATTGAGGAACTTGATGAGGCGGTTCTCACCCTTGAGGTAGTTGCGGTAGAACACCTTCTTGAACCGCTTCTTGGTGGTGACCAGCGAGGTGGGACGCACACCACGGGCATCGTGGAGGGGGAGCATGTCCTCCTTGGCGTCCTCGGACAGCACCGCCTCGTCCGTGAGCTGGTTGCCATCCTCGGCCTGAACGATGAGCGGAGGAGCGCCCGAAGCACGGGTGCTCTTGACCATCTTCTTGCACCGAGCACGGACAGTCTTGCCATTGGGCAGGGTGAAGGTCTTGATCTCGGACGGACCATCGTCCAGAGTCCAAGTGGTGATCTTCACCTCATCACCATTGGCGAGCGTCCAGACCAGGGGCTGACCCCGATCAGCGCTCTTGTTGTACGCATCCCGCATGGTCTTGATGAACGCCAGCATCTTGGGCGAGATGCGACGGAGCGAGTTGTAGTACAACTTCGCCACCGTCTTGGCGTTGTCCACCATGTTCTCCAGTCCAGCCTCAGCAAAGAAGTTGATGGTGTCATCGTTGAACACCTCAGGCGACTTGCTGACCAGCTCCTCGACACGCCCAGGGATCTGCTGACCGTTCTCGTCAACGATGCCCCAGTCCATCAGCGTGGACGAGTCATCGCTGAGGATCATGGCCTCAGCAATCGAACCACGACCAGCGCCGTAGACCATCGGAGTGCCAGGGATCTTGGCGACCGACTTGGACGGCATCCAGTTGCGATCCTTGTCCTTCTCGCAGAAGAACGGGGCGAGAGCCTGATCGGCACACCGAGCCCAGCCAGACTCAGCCAGCTTGAGCCAGAGGCTCTGCTTGGTCTGAGAACCCTGGATGTTGCAGTAGTGAGCCAGACGGCGGCAGCCCACCATTGCCGAGATCCGCATCGGACCATCGGAGGTCGCGTCAAGCCAGTAGATCATCTGGCTCTTCTTCTCCTCCATGATCATCTTCATCTCCAGAGCACAGGCGATCACCGTGCTGAACTTCTTGTACGAGCAGTTCCATTTGGTGAGGAACTGCTCACACAGGGCAGTCGTAGCGGGACGACCCTTGACCATCTTGTTGGTGATGGGGTCGCGCTCGTTGAGTCCAGTCTGAATGATCTTGTTGACATCAGCCAGGATCTCCTGGTAGTTGCTCTTGCTGACACCACCCTCGTTGAGAAGGTAGTGACGAGCAGCACGACGAGTCTTGCGATCCGTCATGTCGATGGGCTTAGCCCACTGGAACATGAAGCGGATCGGACCAGCCAACATATAGTTGACACGCTTGGTGGCGTAGAACCGACCCTTCTGCGCCTTGTAGGACATGGTGATGATGTCCTCGGGCTTGTTGACCTTGAGGTACGCAGCCAGGTCCTCAAGGACGTAGGCGTACTTGTACCCACCACCGTTCTCAGGCAGCTTGCCCTTGACGGAGTGGAACAGCGAGAACACCGTTGCCTTGAACAGCTCCAGCATGGAACTGTTCAGGGACAGCTCCATGCTGGACCAGTAGTTCATGGCCTTGCACTGAAGCGGAGTGTAGATCCCATCTGCAGGGTCGTGCAGAGGGAGCTTGTCTCCCAGGAGGATGCGATCTGTGTTGATCACGGTGATCTCCTCCGTGCGGAGGATCTTCCCATTCAGAAGCTTGCGCTCCATGATGGTCGTGTCCAAACGGACAGCGGGATTGGACAGGTGGTTCTCCACCACCTGTCGGGCGATGTCCTGTGCAGCCCCCATGTCAGTGACGCTGTTCAGGATCAGCGGCATGACTTGGCTGTACAGGGAGGGGAGAAGCCGCTCCCCACGGTGGGCAATGCCCATCTCGGCGGTCAGTGCCGCCACCATCTTCTCAAGCGGGGTCGTCATTGGACCCAACCTTTCTCTCAGCTTCTGCTGAGACTCTAGCAACCCGCGATACGCACGGGCTATTGTTCTGGGAGCCGCCCAGATCGGTCCCCTTTCGGGGATGCTACGCGACAGCGCAGCCCGTTGTACCGTGGTGGTCGATCACCACGGTACTCAGGTTGGGCTGTCAGATCAGCCAGTTGTTGATCGTGGCCATGATGGCCTTGATCGACTCCTTGAGATTTGAGGGGATGTACTTGTCATCCATCTTGCCCGCCGCATAGTTGCGGGCGAGGCTGACCTTGGCCTTCAGGTCATAGATGTCCTCCACCTGATCGGCGTTGCCCGTCTTCCCCTTGGCCGACTCGATCAACTTCTCCGCAGCGTGGACGAGCTGCCAATCGTCATTGTAGTTGGTGCTGTCGTTCTTGACCACCTTGATGTGGCTCATCTTGATCTCTTCGTTGAGATCCCTGTTCAGGTCTGCCATCCGCTTAATCTGATTGGTCAGACTCATGATCATATCGACTGCACCCCGCTTCTCACCCTCCAGTTCCGCGTTGAGATCCTTGATCTCATTCTTCAGGTTAACCACATCTCGGCGAAGGTTGAGGAGTTCTTCCTTCAAACGAGTGACCTCACGAGTCTTGACCCTCGCGAAGTTGCAGTAGAACATCTCCGATCCACGCAGCTCGTTGATCTTGTGTCCCATCTCTTCGATGACGAGCCCACGCTCCTCGTACCGCTTGACGAGCTCTTCAGTCATGCGCTCTGCTTGCTTCTTCCAGGCATCTTCCTTGTTCTGCATTTCAGTCTCCTTCACATTAACGTTACCATGAACCACAATCGGAACACCAGCCCGATCACCCCACAAGGTGGAGGTGGACACCAGGATGTTCCACGACTTCTTCAACTCCACGAAGGGGTTGAGGAACATCATGGCATACATGGTGCCAGCGAACAGCATGAGCCCGCTGCACACGGAGATGATCCCCGTGTAGGGCGTGCTGTCCAGGGAGGCGATCCCGACCACCGTGAACACGGTGGCGATGGCGAGGATGGTGATGGTGATGATGGCGAGGATGAGGTTGATGATGTTCTTCATGACGTTTACCTTTCGACTGACTCCCCTATGATCCCCCAGGGGATGAGGGGGGACGCACTCACCGTTGAGGTTGTCCCACCCCCACAAAAATTTGCGATACCTAAGTCGATTTAGTTGTCCATGTATTCATCAAACATATTCTCTGGTGGAGTATATGGTGTAGATCCTTGTGTTTTTAAACTAGGTGATTTAGTGGGTTGTGGTAATTGAATTAATGGTTGTTCTTGTTGTGGTTGTTCTACTTGTCGTTGTACTGGTTCTTTTTTTCGTGGTTTTGGTTCTGGCAATTGATTTGCTTGTTTACGAACATAATCATTTAACAGTGATTTTTGACTTTGGAACTGCATACTTGTGGTATTTGGTTTGTGAATAGGTGCTACCTCTCGTACCCATTGTTTCCATTGTCCTTCAGTACTTGCTGAATTATAGTATTTCATTGCTTCACCAATTGCGGTTTTTTTATTACCTCTACTTGCTCTACCAAAAGTTCCTGGATCGTGTGCTAGTTGAGTTAGAATTCTAAAGTGAGCTGCACCAAGATCAGCAGGAAGAATAGCACCAAATTTTAAGTATGCTTGCATTGTTGCATCTGTCCAAGTAAATTCTGGTTCAGACATATCTTTAAAGAATTTAATGGAATCAGAAATAGTTGAACCTAATGCACTTTCCTGAACAGAAGAATACAATCCTCCACCGATACCACCTTCAACAGCTCTATAAGAATAATTAGAAACAAAACCAAGAATATTACTTTGGAATATAGGATGTCTCAACAGTAATTTAACTGTTTCAGCCCAGTTAATTTGATTCTGTCTAGCTTTTTCTAGAACTTCATCTAATTCCCAAGCACCACGAGCTAATGCAAGTATAGTACCATATAAAGCATCCATAATAATATTTAGCATAAGATGAATACCAAATTTTACAGGGGGAGCAATAGAACCTCTACGCAATAGTTGTTGAGCCAGAAACAAAGATGGGTAAGATTTATAGAAGGTAATAAGCTCAGCAGCTAGATTATTTACAGATGGGGCATCCATTGATTTTCTAGTTACCATTGCCATTTGAGTATAATCACCCATAAATCTACTTAAGGAAGCAACAGTCTGTCTTAGATCATTAATATTAAATGGATAGGAAGCCGAAGGATTTGTTAAGATATCCTGTTCAAGTTTAAACAGATCTTGGAACATAATGCAACCACGGAATACCAGTCTATGTGTTCTAATCCAATCTAATACTTCAATGCATCTACCTTCTAGAAGACCAGATCTCATGAGATAAGTGGCTTCTTCTTGATTCATAGATACACCAGCATTCTTAAAGAGCTTTCTAATTTCAGCAACAGATTGTGGTGAAGTTGGATTCTTTTGTAATTCGCTCCGTAATCTAGATAAACCTTTATTACCAAGTAGTCTTACAATATGGCGATTAGCCTGTGCTTCATTAGCAACTCGTAATGAACGCATGACATTTGAATTGGATCTTCTTAGGGTTTCCATAAACCTAGAACCCCATCCCATTTTTTCAACCAAAGCTGATGAATAATCAGCATTATTGAAATTATGTGGTAATAGAGGAGATGTACTTTCTTCTAGGAAGAAAACAGAGTTTCGTGCCATGTCTCTTCTAGTATGTCTTCGTAAAGGTACTACTTTAACATTTGGTTTAGCACCCTCAAATCTAACACTTGGAACCCATGCATAAACGGTTTCTAAAGCCCAAGATGGAACTGCTTGGATTGTAAAGTCTCTACCTAAATAGAATAAATCTAATATAGTTCTAATTGGATTAGTAGGACTAATTGAATTCCATATTGTTGTTGTACCTTCAACTAAGAAAGTTGCAATATTGATATTAGAACCCCATCTTAGTACTACGGCATTCTTAGCTGCTGAGTTTAACCATTGAGCAGCTGCTCCCATCTCTAGATCATTTACTGTATTAGTTCCTCGGGATTCATCTACAGCTTGTCGTAAACGACTAATGCTTGCCTTTAACCATTTGGTTTGGTTTTCAGCCATTACCTTAGTGCCATTAGTATCTAATAAACTAATTTGATGAATACCAGCACCTGTTCCTGGTTTATTTGCTTCTTCTAGCATTTTAAGAACTTGAGAGAAAGATAGATATACGCCATCTACCCCTATTGTTCTATTAACAATGATACGTTCAATTGCATCATAAACTGTACCACGAAGGAATGATTTTGTAATTGTATCTATACCAGTCTCAAAAACTTGTTGAATAACAACATCATTGCTTGAGTACACGTCAATACTAGTAGGCATCCAAGATTTAAGTTTACTCATTACAGAGTTCTTACCCAGTTCTCCAGTAAATTGTTCAGCTAAGATGTCATTAATACTCTTTCCAACTAAAGAAGTTTTTCTATACTCAGTTGCTTTGGGATAATAACCAAGTACTTCTTGATAAAGACTAGTTGCTTGTAAGCTTGCTCTATCCTCAGATACTGAACGATTTTCTTCAATAGCTTTGATATAGTCTTTAATAATTAATTCTTTAACTTCTGTTTGTGTTACTAAGTCTAAAGCATCATCAATTGATGTTGTTTGATTTCTTAAAGCATAGCCTAGCATTTTGATTTCGTTGTTAATCATAGTTGTAATAGGCTTGACTGTTCCAACATTATTATCAACGTTAGCAAGAGCTGTTTGTGGCTGTGGTCTACCAGTATCTCTTTGTAGTTTTTGTTGGTGCTTTATTGATGCTTGAGCAAATAAAGCATATAACATATGTTGTCTACTCTCAGATACAGGTATAGTTGTATCAGGAACAAAGTTATATGTTCCACCAAATCCACCATTTGTAATGACATGGTTTTGAATATTTCTAATTACTCTTTCGTCATCTGCTGTTAATTCCAAAGGTAAAGATCCAGCAGCATGTAATCCAACTGCACTTATTGGGGCTTTAATACCATCTCGCCTTAAAAGTCTTAGCTTCTTACTCTTAACCATTTCTCTAATACTTTCAAAACCCTTGGTCATTTCTGTTGGACCAACTAAAGAATAATCTCTTAGTCTAATTGGGAACTTATCTAACGATTCTGCATCTTCAGCAAAGTGAGCATCAACCATGATATCACGAGCACGGCTACCAAAAACAAACCAAGCGTCTACTAAAGCATCTGAGAATCTTTTTTGCCTATCGTCTGCAAGATTACTTGGCCCTGGTTTTCCAAGATTATTGAGTCTTTGAACTACATCTCTTACAATATTTAAATGGATATCTGGTCTATGTGGAAAAGCGTTAGCACACTCTCCCCAAGTATTATTAATATTTTGAACATAAGGATCAACCATTAGTTTTTGTTGATCTAAACCACCAGAATATAAACGACTTTCATCTGGTTTACCTGCATTGACGGATAAACCACTGACAACAGGAGCAAAGCTTCCTCTTGTTGTTGCAGCATGGTTATCAATTAAAAAGGCCATTCCAGCTGAAGGAGCAAAGGGTGAATTCCAAGTTAATTCTAAACCATTAAATGTTCCAACTAAATATTGTTGTAAACCTTTTGAAATCCAAGCTTCTGGCATAAACTTACGAACTATGCCACCCATTGTTCTAATATCATCAGATCTCATTCCTTTTTGTTCAATGGCATTTGAAAAAAGTCGGGATAAAATAGCCTTTGAAACTTCTTCGTCTTCAATATCTTTTGGAGAAATAATTCGTTGATCTTTTAGTAATGTACCAGAAAGATTATTTAAAGTTCGCTCAACTTGCATTTCACTAAGTCCAAACATAGTGATTGCATCTAATTTTGAAGCTTGATCTTGAAGTTGTTGACGAACATCAGCAGATGTTGTTGGATTATCTGCTTGCATAAGAAGTCTTCTAATTTGAGTTCTTGTTGCAGGGTCGGTTCGTTTATTCTCATGCATCATTGCTTGTTGACTATATGTATTTAGCACGGCATCTGGATTTGCTACAGGTCCTGTTCGTTTTTCTGCTCCAGTTCCAATCACAGACATTACTACTTGTTCAACTGGTTCCATTAAACCAGAATACTGTGGATTAAATCGAATAGCATTGAAGGTTGTCAAGATGCGTTTTGTTAAGCTTCTAATTCTATAGAATGCTCGTTTCCATAAATTAAAAGCATCCTCTGCTTCAGCATATTTTGTATTAAGAGCAATGATTGCTTGTTCAGCCCCAAGAACTTGTCTAAGTAATAAGAAAGCACCCATATGGGCAAAGAATTCGTCTGGATTAGACTTAGCGTATGCGACTTCTTTTTCAATTGTTGCGTAGCTTTTTCCATTATTCATAGACATTAAAACGTCACGAATCATGTCTGTACTGCGAGATGATTCAAATACACCCTTAATTCTTCGCCACTCAACTGAATCAGTCTCAATATATTTAAGTCTAGCAATGTGTAGGATTTCTTCTGCAAACTTAAATAGAACTTGATTTTCTGCTGTTACCTTTAAAGCTTTAAAATTTAAACCAATAGTAAATCTACCATCTTTTCTCGTAGCATTCATAAGAGTATTAGTTCCATCTAATACTTCCAATGAAAGATTATCCAATAGGTCTGGTTGATTGACACCAACAGTTCCAATAACCATTAGTTTCATATCACGAAGCCAAGGAGAAATAATCCCATCAGCTACCATTTTATCAAGCATATTTACTATATTTTCTGCAGCAATTTTATGACTTGGGTTTGTAAATGAGTTTACAAAGCTTTCTCTATCAGTAAATACAGTTGGATTGCCACCATTAGCAGCTTCTGGAATATCTGCTTCTTCAACTTGTGGGATAGTTTCAGTAATTACTCTAGCTTGATTAATAACTGAAGTTATTCTTGCACCAGCGGTTCTATCTGCTGGATCTAATCCAGAATCACTAAATAACTCTTCTCTAAATCGCCTATCAATTGAATCTCTAGTAACTTCATAACCACGATTTCTTTCAAGAATAGCAAGTGCTTTATATAAAAGTGGATCCTGTTCAGCTGGAGTTGCATGCATGGTTTGAACCATGAGATCTAACATAGGATCTGTTTTTTTCCTTAGAGAACTGATTTGTTTTGGATTCTTAAGATTTAGGTATCTTGGTAATTTAGCCATTGCAAAAGCATTGCCATTAACTTCAAACGATAAAGCCAACATCTTTACTTCTAAGAAAGATTGAATATGAGCTGGTCTTTTTGGTTCTTCTGCAATAGCGTCTAGTAAAAATTTCTCTAAAATATCAGCGACTTTTTCAGTTATCTCTACTCCACCTTTTTTAGTAGTATGGGTTAGATTTAGTTTTTTAGCTTTTTGAGCTACAGCCATTACCTTAGTAAAGTAGACAGCATCTGCAGTTGGGATTGCTCTAACTTTTCCACCTAATACAACTGGAATAGTATTTGTTGATTTGTAGTATGAACCAAAGTTAACAACTCGTTTTGGATTACCAGCAAAATCAGTAGATCGTGGATCCGTCAATACCTCTAACTGATCATTTACATTATCTGGTGGATTTGTATCCTGTAGTAGTAATAATGCTTCAGATTCAACATCAGTATTGTCTCTAACTCTTTCAAATAATCTGGCTTGTTCTTCTTTTACTAATGGATCTACACTAGACTTAAAAACATTAATTTCCTTATCAGTAGCTAAAGCTAGTTCATAATTTCTTAAGAAATCATAGTTTTCAATTGCATTAAGCAATTGATTAAGCATTGGTATAGTAAACTGATGCAAGGTAATTGGATTGTCAACTTGAGAATAAACAAATGATTGACCTGAAGCAATACCTTGATAAGTTAGTGGATTATCAAGTGTATCTGGTTCCTTAATTACTCTACCTTGTTTATCTCGTAGTAATACTCTACCTTCTTCGTTGTAAGCAAACTCAAAATGAGCATTGATATCAGCCATTGCTTGAGTCATTTCTACATTGATTTTATGCATGACTTCTCGCCAAACTTCTGGCTCATTTATAGGATCAATGCTTTCTGGAATTACAAATCCAGCTTTATCTCTAATGAGTCCTGGAATTACTTTACCATCGGCAATAAACTTATCAACAATACCAGTAACAACCTTACGTCCAATTTCTGAACCAAGAATATCAGCATACATAATTAAGATTTCTTGACCAAAGTTTACAACAGGTAAACCTGTAGTTCCTGGTAGATTTGTACGACCAGCGACTCCTCGGACTACATTTCCAGGATAGATTGTAATACCATACTTTAATCCCATTAGTCTTTCAATTTGTCCGCTATGTGCTAAATAGTTTAATAAGTTACCATATAAAATCCTATCAGGATATTTAGCTCTAAGATTGTCGATATCTTCTAAAGTTACTTTATTAGTGTCTTCAGAAATCATTAAATCAATGGTAGAGTATCTTTGTTTTCCTCCTAATGAAGCAGCAGTAATACCTAGTGTTCTACTTAGACCATCGTGATATTTGATAACTGCAGTCTTAACTTTGCGGTCATCTTCTCCAGTATTTTTATCAGTAGCCTTAATAGTTCGTAAAGTTCTTACTGAAGGTAAGAAAGCTCTATCATGTATTTTCTTAATTAAGAATAGTTTACCCCAATTTTTACTTCTAACTAGAGAATCTAAACCATGTGCAGCACCAAATGCAACTAAAGTATTTTCTAGGGTTCCAGCTAATTTAAGTTTTCTTGCATCTCGTCCAGCACCCAATGCTAATAAACCATCAACATCTTCGCTAGACTGTGGAATCATAGGCATCTGGTCTTTAGAATAACGATGAACAAATCCTCTATTTTCAGTTGGAATAATATTATTTGGATTGCCTTCGGCTGCATCAGCTCGTTCTTGCGCTAATTCCAGCAAACCTAAACCTTTATTCATTGAGATATTTAATCCGTTTTGTACTCTAATTAAACTGTAAATACCTCGTTGAGTAAAGTCAAAGTTTGCATAGAATGGACGTAATGCACCAAATCCTGGCATCTTTGTATCTAAGATAGCAATATCAGCTGCGTCTGTAATATCATCCCTAACTGTTGTTCTAAAACGAAGTCTATTAGCTGCATTTCCAGCTGCTTTACTTCTAAATTCCCGTAGTTCCCCAATAGTTATAGAGTATCCATTACTAAATGTTATCTTTTTACTATCTGGGAATCTTCCAGATTCCATAAATTTAGCTTCTTCATAGGCTTCAATTTCTCTTGCAGATCGTTTTTCAACTTCTTGGAAGAAATTTGAAACGCCCTCGTTGTCAGGATTATATCCTAGTTCAGCTGGCGGTCTATAAAATTTAACTAAATCTAGTAGGATTTGTCTATTAAAGAGTTCGTTAAAGTCTTCCATTGTTTTTTCTCTATCGGCAATATCCCACATACCGCGTTGATTGATTTCTTTTCCTTCAACGACTTTTGGCTGAGCATACTTAGGTCCTTCGGGTCCAATACCCCACCAACGAACCATATGATTTCGACCTGAAGCTGGCTCAATACCATATCTAAAATAAACATCATTATTTAAAACACCAATATAATCTTCGGGTGTAAGTGGAATACCAAGAATAGTGCTATGAATTTCTGCAACATCTTCTTGTGCTTGATATCCAGTTGTTGCTCTACGAGCTAAACCATAAACCATTAAGTTTCTTTTTGCAGCTTCTTCTCCACCAGATAGAATCTTATTCATTTCAAATATCTGATCATTATAGAATTCATTTTCGGTTTTCATTCTATCAAAGTCTAGTTTTGACCAATATTCTCCTGCTTCACTAATTCTTTTTTCGTATCTTTTTTTAGTTTCTAGAATAAACTCATCCTTAGATTTTCCAAGAGGAACAACTCTATCTGAAATAAAACTTAAAACAGTATCTAAATATTCCTGTAAACTTGTAATGTTTTGTTCTCTAGTGGCTTTTTCTAAAAGATATGGTTGTTCTTTTGGATTTGGAGTATTAGCTGGGGTTAGTCTTTGACGGGCTCTATCCATTAATAGTTGTTTTAAAACTTCAATGTTTGCTTTTGAATAACCAATAGCTTCGTCAATAATTCTACCTTCATTAATAATCTTAGAGTGAGTTATAAAACTAGCCAAGATCTTGATTTCTTCATCACTTAGTCTGGATGTTTTTGGTAATTCGTTATTTTTACTTTCTAATCCTGTTCTAATACCAGGATATCCTGCCATGTAGTAAGCGGGTGTAATAGCTCCCTTTAAGAAGTCCTTAATAGAATCTCTATTACCACTATATGCACTATTCAGTTTTAGGATAATATTATTTACATGACTTGGAATATCAGAGTTAGTAGGATCAAACTTTTGTCCAATTGGCGAATTTGGATCTAGTAAGTCAAATAGGTATCCAGGAGCAGTTTCAGTTCCTATTAAGAGATCAAATAACTTAAATCTAGGATCTTCTAGTTCGCGTTCCCCAACAATAAGTTTTTGTCCAATAGGATCTGTAATTGGATTTCCGTCTTTATCCTTTACTCCTAAGGCTTGTAAGATTTCTGTAAAGATTTCACTGCTGCCGCCGCTACGATAGGCTACAAGTTGAGCTAAAATAGTATGCTTACCCATATATTTCCAGTCAGCTTTATTACTTGCATCCCAAGGATTAATTCCTTCTTTAACTGACCGTCTAATTTGTTCAATACCACGATCAAAGGCTTCTAATAAAGCTTTTTCTGTTTCTGGACTCATAAATCCAAAGTTAGTCATAAAAGCTAGTTGCTGAATACCACCAGCAAAAGTTACAGCAGCAGTAGCAGCGCCTGGGTTAATAAAGTCTTCTGCATAGAATAGAGGTCTTTCTCCTGCTTTACCCCTGGTTAAGAATCGCTTAGGAGCATTCATACCTACATACTGACAGTCGTGGTTAATAGACATTAACAATCTTGGAATATCAAACATTGCTTCTGCTGTTTGTAGTCGTCTTTCATCTAAATTTGGAATAGATGCAATAACTTCTCTAGTTGCAACATCTGGAGAAACATCTAAAACAGTCTCTTTTAGATACATAGATAATTGATCGCCAGGTCCTTGTCTTCTTCGTTCAGTTAAGAACTTTTCAATTTCTGGTGTCATCTTAACAGTATGAGCCCACTTTAGTCTTTGTCTTAGTTTATATCCTTCATAAGCAATTAACTCATCTACAAGTGGATGTGGTTGTGACATATTAACATTGTTTCTACTAGGCATTCCATAAACCTTTGGTCTATGTTTTCCCTGAACCATGTTTTCATTTGCTGTTTTAATCTGAATAGATTCCATTGATTCGCCTTGGTGTACTAAAACATCCACTACTCGTACACCTGGTTTAACATCCATAATTACTTGTGCTATAGCTTGACCAACTTCATTTGCTGGTTTCCAATCAAGAGTTCCATCACCAAAATTAGCTAAACTAGTAAAATCATCCAGATGTTTATATAAGAAAGATTCTAATACATCTTTCCAGTATTCATGTTCTGTTTCACCAGGATTAATTTCTCTAGGATTTACTCGTTCTTTTAGTCTATCTGCAAATTTAAACTTATTTTCAGGTTTTCTAATAAAATTAATAAATGAATTAAGAACATGTGTAATGTAGATTTCTGGATCTTTTCTATCTGTAGAATCTACGTTATACATTTGTGATTCGTTATATGTACCCTTAGCAAAGCCTTCTCTATTAGAGACAATAGATACAACATCTGGGTTTAATCCACTATTACTATAGTTTAGGGATAAAACAAAGCCATAAGTTTCAAATTTAGATTGTAGTTGTGCTTTAATCCCTTGTTGAAACTCTTGTGCTTTTTGAGCTAAAGCAGCTTCATATGATGTTTCTTTGCCTACTTGAGCTTCTATAGCGGCTTTAATGCGTTTAAATCTGTCCTGAGATGCTTTATTTGGAGATGCCGCTAAACCAGCCATTAGCCACTCAGAAAGGATATCAAATATCTTATCTGCGTCATAACCAACTTCAGTCTCGTAGAATGTAGTATCTAAAATATCATTAATTTTTTGATTTCTACGTCCAAGTTCACCCATACTCTCAACTGGACTAGATTCAAAAACATCCCCCGTTAGGTTTAGGTTTAAGTTTGACATTGGTTGTCTAACTTCAGCGACTGTACGTTCATTTATCCGAATTGTATTTACTTCTTTTTGACTTAATCCAACAAATAAATCCATTGTTAAATAAACATCGTTAATACTATAGGCATCAAATCTTGACCAATCACCCGATGCTGTAGACTCAAGCCACATAGGTTCAATACCTTTACCAGCCTCTAGTTCGATTGGCTTATTATCGTCTTCTTTATCCTTAACTGAACCACCGTCAAATATAAATCTTCCACCACCAAAAGGAGGAGGCGTAGTTCTATTAAATACTTTCTTTTCTCCAGTAGTATTTGACATTACAATTTCTTTTAGCCGTTTACCTTTAGTAGTAGCTTTTGATTCCCAGTTAGCGGCAGGAATTGCAGAAGTAATCTGAGCAAGTAAATCGAAGCTTCTTAAACCTACGCGAGTAAGTTTATCAACATCCTTAACATGTTGCTGTAGATATGCAAGATCATAGTTATTTCCATTATAAGTACCAACTTTAAAACCTTCGTTTTGAGCCTGATCTAATCTATCAATAACAGCTGAAACT
>Ga0181343_1000500_pt1 | contig 17176 bp, 25 predicted proteins | sample Su13VDMLBSD_FD_130110 | JGI IMG/M metagenome (GOLD analysis project Ga0181343, IMG submission 130110) | Freshwater viral communities from Lake Michigan, USA - Su13.VD.MLB.S.D | ecosystem: Environmental > Aquatic > Freshwater > Lake | place: USA: Michigan | collected 2013-07-15 | reverse complement strand
TGACCTTGAGACAACCGATCTGCTTGAGGTCACGCTACAGAAACCTGATGACTTCTTGAAAGTCCGTGAAACGCTGACCCGCATTGGCGTATCGTCCCGAGCCGAAAAGAAGTTGTGGCAGTCATGCCATATACTCCACAAGAAGGGCAAGTACTACATTGTCCACTTCAAGGAGATGTTTGCACTTGATGATCTACCCACCTCCATCAACACCGAAGACACGGGACGGCGCAACACCATCGCGTGTCTGCTTGAGGAGTGGGGCTTGGTGAAGATCGTGGACAAAGCCAAGATCACGGACAAGGTTCCGCTGAACAAAATAAAGATCCTGCCCTTCAAAGAGAAGGGCGAGTGGGAACTCTGCCCTAAATACCACATAGGACGGTCAAAGAAGACCATTAAGCCTGAAGAGTGAACAACGGAGATATATTATGAAACTAGTGATCAAGTTCCCTACCCGCAATCGTCCCGACAAGTTCAAGACTGTGTTTACGCGCTATCTTACCTTCCTTAGTGGACGGCATGATGTGCGTTTCATCGTCACGATGGACGAGGACGATACCACCATGAACAATCCCGAGATGCAGCAGTGGCTATCCACTCGCGCACAGAATGCACAGATTGAGTGCTTCTACGGGAACTCCAAGAGCAAGATAGAGGCTTGCAATGCGAACCTAGAGGGCGTGGACGGCGATGTGCTGCTGCTTGCTTCCGATGACATGGTTCCCGTGCAGATGGGCTACGATGACATCATTGCCAAGTGCTACGAGCAGGCTTTCCCTGACTACGATGGCGCAATCAAGTTCTGGGATGGTCTGCGTCCAAAGGAAGACCCGCTGATGACACTGACGGTCATGGGCTTCCCCCTGTACAAGCGGTTCGGGTATATCTACAATCCCGAGTACAAGTCCCTGTACTGCGACAACGAGCAGACACAGGTGTGCATGGCATTGGGCAAACTGCGCCGCTGTGATATCTGCATCGTTCAGCACCAGTGGAGCGGAGAGCCGTGGGACGAACTCCATGCAAGGAATGAGAACAAAGAAATGTATGGTGTGGACGGTGAAACCTTTAAGCGCAGAGCAGCAAACAAGTTTGATATGGAGACTATGTTCTATGCCAGTACCAGCAAGTGAAATCAAGTTCAGCATTCTTATTCTGTCCATCCCGTCCCGCTTTGAATCTCTGAAGGCGGCGGTCACGCACCTACAGGAACAAGCCGATGCCACGGGGCAGGGCAAGTCTGTTGAGATTCTTGTGCTGCTTGACAACAAGTCCAAGAGCATTTCCGAGAAGCGCAATGACCTCCTGCAAATGGCGCGGGGAAAGTATATCGCGTTCTTGGATGACGATGATGCAGTCAGCAAAGACTACATGAGCAAGATCCTGAAGGCTATTGACGAGAACGATGTGGACTGCATCTCGTTCAATCAGTGGTGCAGCCTTGACGGTGAGCCGATGGATGTGGAGTTCGGCATTGGCAATCCGCATGGACAGTTGTGGCGTGACGAGGACGGCTTCCTTGGAGACATCAAGCGTCCACCTTACCATATGTGCCTGTGGCGGCGAGAAATCGCGGTGAGTGAGGCTTTCAATCCCGTGTATGGTTCCAACGGGCAGTCTACGGAAGACATTGACTGGCTCATGCGTCTGTATCCCAAGATTCAGACCGAGCATCACATCCCCGATTCCCTACACGGATACATCTACAACTCAAAGACCACCGAATCACTTGTTCCACAGGATCAGCAGTGAAGGTAATCTCCTACAGCCTGTGGGGAGACAAACCCACATATACGGTCGGTGCGGTTCGCAATGCTGATCTGGCAGCGCAACTGTTCCCTGATTGGACTTGTGTGTTTTACTGCTTTGATTCCGTTCCCGCAGAAATAATCGCGCAGTTGGAATCTCGTCCGAATGTGCTTGTGCGGCGGGTGGAGGGTGATTACAATACCGCAGACAGCCGTGGTATGTTCCACCGTTTCCTTCCCGCAGACGAAGAGGGCGTAGAGTACATGATGAGCCGCGATACAGATTCCCGCCTATCCGAGCGTGAACGGCTGGCAGTGGACGCTTGGCTTGCCAGTGGCGCGGATCTTCATGTGATGCGCGACCATCCGTATCACGGTGTGCCGATGCTTGGTGGTATGTGGGGCGTGAAGGGCGGCAAACTCAAGGGTATCTCCCGTGACATGGAAGAGTTTCAGCCGAGCAGCGACAAGGGACAGGATCAGGCGTTCCTGTGGGAATGGGTGTGGGAGAAGGCAAAGGACGGCGAACTGGCGGTCTGCGTCCATGATCCGTTCTTTCAGAAGTCTCCGTTCCCTGAAGGAGCAAAGCGCGGAGAACAGAATGGTGGCGTGTGGTTTGTCGGACAAGTGTTTGACGAGAATGACAAATATAATAGTCAAAGTGATGTAGATATTGTCATAAATTACGAATAAAGGATTCGGATATGAAAACCGCAGTAATTCTTTCTGGTGATGCACGAACATTTCGTTCCTGCTATCCCTCGTTGAAGAGCAACATTCTTGATCAGAATAATTGCGATGTTTTTCTCCATCTGTATAATGATGCAGACAAGGATGATGTTTTGACCACATACAAGCCTGTTGCGTACATATCCGAGGACAAAGAAACAGTAAGTGTTGATATAGACCCCGTGTGCAACATGAATAAGCCTCCCGAGGTCACGCCCATTTCTATCTTTTGTCAGTGGAGAAGCATACACAAAGCGTTTTCTTTAGTTAGCGACTCGTATGATTGTGTATTGAAGGCAAGATACGATATCAAGTATACCAATCCTCTAGACCTATCACAGTTTGACATGAGACATATTCATGTTCCTTCTGGCGGCGATTGGAGGGGTGGTGTATTTGACATGGTTGCCTTCTCTTCTCACGCCAACATGAAGAAGTACTGTTCACTCTTTGAGAAAATTAATCTTTATGTCAAAAATGGAGTGCCGTGTCATTCCGAAATACTAAATCGCTACAATCTCCAAGTTTGTGGTTGCGATATATCTCGGTTTGAGTATACTGTTCTGTTGCGTAGACAATTTGATCGTGGTGTAGTAGAAGATCGAGTTTTCACTCTTTGAGGGGTATATCGGCAATGATAAATGTCCTGATTCCTATGGCTGGAAAAGGAGAGCGTTTCTCCTCCGTTGGATACGATGTTCCTAAGCCATTAATTGAGATAAGCGGAAAGTCTATGATAGAGTGGGCTTTGCGTAGCCTTGATTTAGACTTCTCTGCTCACCGATTTATCTTCATTGTGAGAAACTACACCAACAAAGAATTCAATGATCGTATTGATTTGATTTTGAAGACGCTGGTTCCAAACAATATCACGATAAAGATTGACTATGTGACTGATGGTCCAGCATCAACCTGCTTGCTTGCCCGCGACTTGATTGACACGGATGATCCTCTGATCATATCTAATTGCGATCAAATTATGAGGTGGAACGGCAAATACTTTATCAGCAGTTGCATGAACTCACCCTATGATGGTGTTGTTGTTACTTATGATGAAAGCACTCCAAAGAATAGTTACGCCAAACTTGGTTGTGACGGAGATGTTGTTCGTATAGCGGAAAAACAAGTCATAAGCAATGTATCTTTGAATGGAATTCATTTTTGGAAGCACGGACGATATTTTGTTTCTTCTGCAAATGAAATGATTTCAGAGAACGAACGCTGCAACAACGAGTTTTATGTTGCGCCAACTTACAATAAGATGATCCGTGCAGGAAAACGGGTTGGGATATTTCATATACCACGCGAGTGCCACAATCCTGTTGGTGTGCCAAGTGATCTTGGAATCTTCTTGGAGAAGACCGTATGAAAATTGTAAACATGGCTGATATGTATCGTGGTTGGTTCATTGGTGATTTTGAGCCATCGGTTTTCAGGACAAAAGATTTTGAAGTTGGTGTTCTCACCCACAAGAAAGGTGAGTATTGGGAAGAACATTATCATAAGATAGCGACCGAGATCAATGTGTTGCTTGAAGGCAGCATGAGCGTGAACGGCATACATATCAGTGCAGGAGATGTGTTTGTCTTTGAACCAAATGAAAGTTCCTCTCCTGTATTTCACGAAGACTGCAAAGTTCTATGCGTGAAAACCCCTTCTGTGATTGGAGATAAGTATGCAACTATTCGTGAATGAGTCTGCACTTGACAGCGAAAAGTATTTCGTAGTCACCTACAAGTTGGAGTCGGACAAGAACCTCCGTGATGCTGCGTGGAACATTGCAATCGGGCAGAGCGTGGGCAACCCGAATGTACGGAATCGTTGGGAGACAGAGGATCTGTTCAAGAATCACTCTTGCATCATACTCGCTGACGAGTCCGAACTACAGAGCAAGACAACGGGAGAAGTCAAGATTGCGTTCCCCGTGATCAATACTGATTGGGAAACAGATGGAATCAGTCATCTGCTCTGTCAGATCATGGGCGGTCATGTTGATATTGACTTGGTAAAGAAATGCCGTGTAGTCAAGGTGGACTTCCCTAGCAGCGCGACCAATCACTTTGCGGGACCAAAGTTCGGTATTAGCGGCATGAGAAAGTTCACGGGTCAGTATGAAAAGCCTCTACTAGGAGGAATCATCAAGCCAAAGATTGGAATCAGTCCCGAAACCCTGTTGGACATGGTTAAGGAACTCGTTGACGGTGGTGTCGATTTCATCAAGGAAGATGAGATCATGTCTAATCCGTCTTTCTGCCCGCTAGACAAGCGCGTAGAAATGATCTCAAACTATCTGCGCTCACAGTCTCGGAATGTGGTGTTCTGCCATACCATCAACTGCGATCCTCACATCCTTGCGGATCGTGTCCGTAGAATCCATGATCTTGGTGGAAACGGCGTACACATCAATGTGTGGAGTGGATACGGATCATACAACAGTATCAGAAAACTAGACCTTCCGATCTATCTGCATTTTCAAAGTAGTGGTGCAAAGGTTGTGACGAGCGTAAACAATCAGTTCAGCATCAGTTGGACTGTGATCTGTCAGTTGGCTACCATGATGGGAGCAGACACTATTCAGACAGGAATGGTGGGAGGCTACAGCAACGATGACCCACAAGAAATACTTGAGTGCATCAGAGTATTGAGAGAAGGCAATACCGTTCCCGCACTCAGTTGTGGTTTGCATCCTGGATTGGTTGACAAGATTACATCTCTTGTCGGAAACGACTATCTTGGAAATGCAGGTGGAGCCATTCACGGTCATCCAAGTGGAACACTTGCTGGTGCAAAAGCCATGCGACAGGCGGTTGATAAAACATACGAAACAGAATATACACAAGCAATTCAAAAGTGGGGAAAGGTTGACTAATATGAAGTGGAAAACAGATTTGGTGCGAGACATAAGGCTGAATAGCCACCTTGATGACGAAGATGGTGTTCTTTCTCAGTTGGGTCTGCGAGGGAGCGGATCTTCTGTCGAATTCACCCATGCAAACCATAATGCTTTGCAAAATGCTATCAACTCCTGTAAAATGACTCCGCGAACCTTCCTTGAAATTGGGGTTTGTAGAAATGGAGATCAGTCTTCTACCCACACTATCATAAAGAACATCCCTGAAGGTGGAGTATATCTTGGAGTTGACATTCAAGATAAAACATATCTCAACAATTCAGATAAGGGTATCCATACTATCAAAACTTCTTCATCTAATTACGACACGGTGGTTTCCAAACTGAAGTCTCTTGGAGTTGAAACATTAGACTTCATCTTCATAGATGGATGGCACAGCATCAATCAGGTTTTGCTTGATTGGGAGTATACCAAGATACTGTCTGATGGCGGCGTGGTTGCTTTTCACGACACAACTGGTCATCCTGGTCCGTATTTCTTCATTCGCAATCTTGATCGTGAGAAGTGGGTTGTTTTTGAGAACGAATGCCCGAACGATCACGGACTTGGATATTGCTATAGGAAGCAGTGATGAAGATCATATCTCATAGAGGAAATTTGAGATGCAGGGAACCCGAAAGGGAAAACCATCCAGAATTTATACGAAAAGCCTATGAGTCTGGCTTTGAAGTTGAGATTGATGTGTGGTACGAAAGTGGAAAGTTCATTCTTGGACATGATCAGCCACAATATGAGATCGACTCATCTTTCTTACATGGGCTTCCTTTATGGTGTCACGCAAAAAATCTTTTGGCAGCAGAGCGTCTTATGCAGGAAGGACTCCACTACTTTTGGCATCATCAAGACTTGATGACCCTGACAAGCAAGGGAATTCCTTGGTGCAACCTGAATGTTTTTGTTGACGGTGGAATAACTGTGGAACTAGAGTCTCCATCCCACACAACAATCCAATCTTGCTACTCAAAGATTCTTGGTATTTGCACGGATTATCCTTTGAACTGGAAGAAGTGGCTGCTATAACGCAGCATCTACTAATAACACATAAGAGATAAGCAAAGATGAAAACCTTACTACTATATCACCACCTTGGTCTTGGAGATTGCATTTCGTGTAACGCCTTGGTCAGAAAAGTACTGTCTGAAAATAATTTTGATAAACTATATTTGATCATCAAGAAACAACATCTTGGAACGATTGCCATGATGTATCACGACGAAAAAAGGATAGAGTGCGTTCCCATATCTACTGGTGGAGAGCATGATGAGGACGGGGAACGGCACGAATACGAAAGAGTAATCCGTGAACTTTCTCCGTCACACATACTCAACATCGGACACGGAAATTATAGCAAATTGCAACAAATTTTCCCGCATTTTGATTGTCACCAAAGATTCTATGCTTCTCTTGGATACGATTTTTCCGTTAGATATAATCAATTCAAATACGACCGAAACTACCAAGAGGAAGAGCGTCTATACAACAAATTGAATCCCGACAATCAGCCGTATATCTTTGTACATGGAGATTCATCTCGTGGTAGATTGATGGATTATGATCGTATAGCAAAGCATAACCCAGAAAATTTTAAAATCATAGAGAATGATGTTTCCGAATCACTTTTAAATTTTGGATTGGTTTTGGAACGGGCTAAACAGGTTCATCTTATGGAAAGTTCTTTCAGAGCATACATAGAAACTCTGAACACAGATAGCGTTCGTCTTTTTCTGCATTTATATGTTCGTCCTGTTGAGAATATGTTTTCTTATTGCGGCAAAGGAAAAAACGCAACGAGCAAAGATTGGACTGTTTTACTTTAATCTTATGGAGAATTGATAATGAACACAGACATTGCTACCATCATTGAAACTGCTATGCAAAAGAAGATACAGGAAACCCTAAACGGTAGAGGTGTTCCTGAACTTCCAACCGATCTGATTGCAACAGACAACTTGGGAGAGGTGATTGAGAAGTTATGCATTCTTCATATCAGAACATGGTTTCTTGAAGACATGATCGGTGTTGCAAAGACCGATGAAGAGGTTGCTTCGCTAAAGCGCAAGATTGATACCTGCTTCAAGCAGAAACGCCCGCAGTACATACAGGCTATAAATCGAATGGTGGATGCCGCTATAATCAACGGTCGTTCCTTGACCGAAGATTCCGTGAAGATTTACAAAGGCAATTGACAATGATGGAAACCAACTCCAAGATTTTTGTTGCGGGTCATCGTGGTCTGGCTGGATCTTCTATTGTTCGTTTTTTGGAGAATAAAGGATTCACGAATTTGGTTGTCCGTTCTAGGTGGGAATTGGATCTGCGGAACCAACACGCAGTCAGAGAGTTTTTTCTCCAAGAAAAGCCAGAGTTCGTATTTGATGCTGCTGCAAAGGTGGGTGGTATACTTGCGAACAGCACATACCCTGCGGAGTTCATATACGACAACATAATGATACAGAGCAATCTGATTCAAAGTTCCTATGAATACGGTGTCAAGAAGTTCCTGTTCTTGGGATCTGTTTGCATTTATCCAAAAGAATCACAGTTGCCGATCCGCGAAAACCATCTTATGACTGGTCCTTTGGAGACAACTAATGAAGCATATGCCATAGCAAAAATCTGTGGCATAAAGATGTGTGAGTTCTATCGCAAACAGTACGGCTTCAATGCTGTATCGGTAATGCCGTCCAACCTGTACGGTCCTGGCGATAATTTTCATCCGCATAACAGCCATGTCATATCTGGACTAATACAGAAATTCTACGCTGCCAAACTTGAAGGTAAGGACAAGATTGAGTGTTGGGGTGATGGCAGTCCTGAGCGAGAGTTCCTATATATTGATGACCTGTCTTCAGCCTGTTTTGATGTGATGCAGAAATACGATCATCACGAAATCATCAATATTAGCAGTGGAGTAGAATACTCAATCAAAGAGGTAGCGGAGATGGTTAAGGAGATAGTCGGCTTTCAGGGAGAACTCCTGTGGGATACGACCAAGCCAAACGGAACCATGAAGCGTCCATTGAACATCAACAAGATAAAGAAGATGGGATGGTTTCCCAAAGTGAATCTATATGATGGTATCAGAATGACTTTTGATTGGTATGTCAACAACTATCAACAACCACACCAGACAGCACGATCCTCATAAATGGGAGTATGAGCATGAACTTGATTACAGTATGTTCTGATTCACACAATGAGTTGCTAGAAAAGCATCTTCTTCCTTCATTGCCATCAACATTAACAGCAACAGTTGTGAAAACAATTCAACGCGGTAATGGAAATCATGGATGGAATTCAGAATTCATTGCAGCAATGAGGGAGAAACTAAGCGTTGTTCTTCATCATACAAAAACAGAAAACGCTCCTTTCATCTACTGCGATGCAGACATTAGATTTAATCCTCTAGTTGATCCAGTTCCGTTTTTACTAGCAGTATTAGAGCAAAACAAATTTGACATAGTGTGTCAGCGAGATGGTGGAGACATATGTGCTGGTTTCATGTTGCTTGATCCATCCGAGAAGAACGCGAACTATTTGCAGGCTGTTCTGAACTATATGGATGCCAATCCATCAAAATGTGATCAACTTGCTTTCAAGGAGTTGTATCACTCAAATCTTTATCCACAAGATGCAAAACCTCATATTGGTCTTTTAGACATAAATGTAGGGTTCGGTAACATGAACCATTTGCAGCCAAATGTATTGTGGACCAAGGAAAACGATATGCTTGAACGACACAAGGATCTTATACAGAGGCAGTTCATGTGGCACGCCAACCATACTTTTGGAGTGGACAACAAAATGAATATGCTTGAGCGATTCCAAAAAATTTGTAAGCAAATTGATGGGGTGTATGCATGAAAAGTTTGGAAAACGAACATCTTGGCGGCTGCATATTAGACGGATCCATTGGTGATGTAAACACATGGTCGCCGTGTCTATGGGATATGCTTGTGGAAATGACCAACGCAAAGTCTGTGGTGGATGTTGGTTGTGGAATCGGATATACCGTTCAGTATTTTCTTAACAAGAATCTCTCTGTGATCGGAATAGATGGTCTTGAAGAAGTTCTTCAGCATTCACCTACACCCGATTTGATCGTGATACATGACTTCACTAAAGGTCCATATCTACTAGATAAAAAGGTTGATTTGGCATGGTCTTGTGAATTTGTTGAGCATATTGAAGAGAAGTTTGTAGAAAACTTCATGGCAACTTTTGCTGGCTGTCGTTATGTCGGGATGACACACGCTCTTCCTGGTCAACCTGGCTATCATCATGTAAATTGTCAGCCAAGCGAATACTGGATTCATCAATTTGCTAGTCGGGGATTTAGGTATTTAGAAGATGAAACCAAGATCCTTAAGGACTCTATATCGGATAAACCATACGGTAAATGGGTACAAAACTCGTTCATGTTGTTCAAGAACGAAAATTTGTGAAAACTGTATTTCGTGATTGTGTTAACATGGGAATGATAAAATGAAAGCACTAGTAACAGGTGGAGCGGGGTTCATTGGATCTAATTTGGTAGATCGTTTGATTGCAGACGGTCACGAAGTCACGGTGATTGACAATGAATCATCGGATGCACATGATCAGTTCTATTGGAACCCTGCGGCTAAAAACTACAAGTACGACATCAACGACTACACGATGGTTCGTAGACTTTACGAAGGTGTGGACACAGTTTTCCATCTTGCCGCAGAAGCACGGATTCAGCCTTGTATCGAAGATCCACTCAAGGCAGTCGAAGCCAATATGCTTGGCACAGCCAGTGTGTTGCAGTGCGCTCGGGTGTGCGGTGTCAAGCGTGTGATCTATTCATCAACATCAGCAGCATATGGATTAAACAATACGCCTCCTCTCATTGAAACTATGCCCAACGACTGCTTGAATCCGTATTCGGTCACCAAGACTGGCGGCGAGGAGTTGTGCAAGATGTACTCCAAACTGTACGGACTGGAGACAATCATCTTCCGCTACTTCAATGTGTATGGTGAGCGTCAGCCTCTGCGTGGGCAGTATGCACCCGTGATCGGAATCTTCCTGCGCCAACGAGCAGCAGGGGAGCCAATGACTATTGTGGGTGACGGCGATCAGCGGCGTGATTTTACCCATGTGAGTGATGTGGTGGAAGCCAACATTAAGGCATCAGAGTTTGCTAATCCCGAATATAATGTTCGTGATGTTGGTAGTTGCAAAATGTATACATATACAAATTGGGAGTGGGGTCAGGTGTACAACATTGGAACGGGAACCAACCACTCCGTGAACGAAATAGCCGCTATGATGGGCGGCGACACCGTAAACATTCCTCCCCGTCTTGGCGAGTCGCGGATCACTCTAGCCAATGCCAACAAAGCGCGAGAACATCTTGGATGGACTCCGAAAGTTCGTCTTGAAGACTGGATTGCCGAGCATAAATAACCGTACAAGGAGATCGTGAACAATGTCTACAGTATGCCTCTCAATGATCGTCAAAAACGAAACCAAGATCCTGCATGAGTGCTTGGACTCGGTTCATCCCCACATTGACTACTGGGTGATCGTGGACACGGGTTCCACAGATGGAACTCAGGAATACATCAAGAAGTACTTTGCCGAGAAGGGAATCCCTGGCGAACTCATTGAGCGTCCGTGGATCAACTTCGGTCATAACCGCACCGAGGCACTTGACCTCTGCACAGGCAAGGCAGACTACGCTTGGATGATTGATGCCGATGACCGCGTGGTGGGTGGTTTCAAGTACCCTCACGGCAAGAACCTCACTGCTGATGCTTACGCCATCAAGTGCGGACGCGACCAGTGCGTGTGGTGGCGCAACCAAATCTTCAAGACAGGCATCGGATGGAAGTATGTGGGCATACTCCACGAATACGCACACTGCGAAAAGCAGCCGCTCCACCAAGAGAAGATTGAGGGCGACTACTATCTTGAGGCGCGTACACTCGGTCAGGAGCGCAACGGAAATGTGACACCCGTGGAGAAGTACTCCAAGGATGCCGAACTGCTCGTAGAGGCTCTGAAGACGGAGCCGAACAACTCACGCTACCAGTTCTACCTTGCACAGTCTTACTTTGACTCGCAGCAGTGGGACAAGGCGATTGATGCGTACTACAAGCGGGTAGAGATGGGCGGATGGGAGGAGGAATGCTACTACTCCCTGTTCCGCATCGCGCTCTGCGAAATCTCCAAGGAGTCTCCGTGGACTGTTGTGCAGCAGAAGTTCCTTGATGCCTACGACTACCGCCCGTGCCGTGCCGAACCACTCCACGCCATAGCGCGGTTCCTCCGCATGAACGGTCGCCCCCGAGCCGCGTACCTGTTTGCAAAGGAAGCCGCACAAATCCCGTACCCGCAGCAGGACATTCTGTTCATTGACACCAATGTGTACAAGTGGATGGCACTGGACGAACTGGCTGCCACCGCGTTCTATGTGCATGACTACAACACGGGTCTACAGGCTTGCGAGGTGCTACTGAAGCAGAACCGCCTCCCCGAGAGCGAGGTTGAGCGCAATCAGAAGAACCACGGGGCGTACCTTGAGAAGGTGCAGCAGATTGGGCGTATGCAACCGCAGCAGGTTCCTGTTCCGCAGACTGTTCCCGCCATAAATAAGACAAGAACCTTCAAGCGGAGAAAGTAACGATGGCAAGAAACTCACCAAGCGGCAAGGGACGGGGCGGTTTTGCAAGCAGTGTGACCCGCCGCAATCGCAAGGCGGCAGCACTACGCAAGAGCGCAAATCGCGCTCGTAACGCAGCAGCAAAGGCACGGTAATGGCTTCAGCGTACTACGACATCAACGCGCAGCAGCACTCCACACTGAACTTTCATGTGGAATATTTTGATGAGAACAACAACCCTGTTGACCTCACGGGGTACACTGCGCGACTCCATGTACGCCCGAACAGCGACTCGTCCAAACTTTACCTGATGGCGACCACATCGGGAGTGACGAGCGGCGGTGCCACGGGTGAGTTCGGTGCTACGGCTGGCATCAGCGGCAGTGGCGGCATCTTCCTCAACAGTGGAGAAACAGGTGCAGTCTTCACTGGCGGCATTCTCATCACCGCCGATGCCACCACGATGGGTTATGTTCGCGTGGGATCGTGGAAGTACTCGCTTGACCTCACAAAGGGTGTCACTACGGATGAACTCATGCAGGGACAGTTCGTGGTGTCCCCGAAGAACACCCGATGAAACTGAAGGTGAAGGAAACCTCTTACTCGGTGAAGCCCAAGCAGGACGAGGGCAAACTGCTTGTTCGTTACGATTCATTCACCGTGAAGCCCAAGCCGCGTGGAGTGAAGATTTACGAAGGTAAACTCACCACCGTGCTGAAGCACGACCGCCGCAGCGGTGTGCGGATTCAAAAAGTAAAGAACAACAAGATTCTGAATCAGTGGGATTGACTTCCCGCTGTCTTGTGATACAATCCCTCCAAAGGAGACTTCATCATGGACAAGCCAACACTTGGTTTCTATCTCATTCCCGACACAGACGCAGCGGTTCCCACATTCGCAACGGATGGCTCTGCGTGTTTTGACATCTGCGCTCGTTTCCACTACGACCGCGAGAACTCTGACACCGATTGGGACGCACACAAGCCCGTGGTTGCCTACGGTCCGCAGAATGTGAAGATGGAAATCTTCCCCACTGCGGGTGTGCTTGACATCCCCTCGGGGTGGCGGTTCCTTGTTCCCACGGGACTCATCTTGGATATTCCTGAAGGCTACTCTGTGCGCCTCCATGCCCGTAGCGGACTCGCCCTGAAGGAGGGCTTGGTGCTTGCGAACGCGGAGGGCGTGATTGACTCCGACTACACCGATGAACTGAAGGTCATGGTGACCGCCATGAGCAACTGCTTGGTCAGCATCCCCAACGGATCGCGCATCTGCCAAGCGGAACTGGTGCGGAATCAGCCTGTGGAGTTCAGCAAGATTGACCACCCGCCACTGAAGAAGACGCAGCGCGAAGGCGGATTCGGCAGCACGGGACAGTTTTCATGGGACGCTAACAAGGGAGCCTGAAATGACGCGAGAAGAACTACTGGCATTTCATGCCGAACTGTGCGGCGCAGCCCGCGAACTGATGAGCAAGAAGAACCGCGACTACGCAGGCAAGGAAGGCACGGAGCCGTTTGCCAACTTTACCCGCGTAGAGTCTATGGGCATCTGCAAGACAGAGCAGGGCTTCATGGTGCGCCTCACGGACAAGATGAGCCGCCTGTCCTCGTTCATCCACGCTGGAAAGATGAATGTGCAGGACGAGTCTTTTATGGACACCTGTGTGGATGTTATTAACTACATGGTGCTGCTTGCTGCATATTTGAAAGAAAAGGAGTCTTCAAATAATAGCAAGGGTATTGATTCAAATAATGGTGGCGGTAAGATTGGGGCATGATTCGTCACCTTGGCTATGCCTGTCAGAACCTGTCCCTGTGCGAAGGGCGCAAGCCGAAGGATCGGCTGTTTACCGACCGCACCCTGCGGATGGATCGTTTTTCCTTGGAGCGTGTGGGAGAACTCGGTGCGCGGAACGCCGCCGATCTGCTCCCCATCCTCCAATGGAATGTGGCGAACGGCATCAAGTTCTTTCGTATCGGCAGCGGGATGTTTCCGTTCATGGATCACCCCACGCTTGGCTACGAGATCACGGACTTGCTGCCTGAACACGAAGCCTCCATTCGCGCATCGCTGATCATGGCGGGTTGGTACGCCAAGACGAACAGGATGCGACTGTCATGCCATCCTGGTCCGTACACTTGCATTGCCTCGCCTGATCCGCACACGGTGGAGAAAAGCGTGAAGTCTTTGGCTATGCACTCGCTCATTGCCGACATCTTGGGCTACGAGGACGAGTTTGCCATCAACATCCATATGGGCGGTGTGTACGGCGACAAGCACAAGACGGCTGATCGCTTCCTGCGGGAGTTCTCCCGACTGCCCGACAGCATCAAGCGGCGGCTCACCCTTGAGAACGATGACAAGCCCACAATGTGGAGCATGACGGAACTGTACACCCAAGTGGCAAAGCACTGCCCTGTGAAGTTGGTGTTGGATGTTCACCACCACCGCTTCTGCCATCGGGAGTCGCTGCGGGAAGCCGCTGACATGGCGTTCCGTACATGGCAGGGGTTCTGTGAGGTTCCAAAGGTACACTACTCGGAGTCCAAGGCGGGAGCGCGACCGCAAGCCCACTCGGACTACATTCGTGAAGAGATTCCTCTGCTGTCGGACACAGTAGAGTACGATGTGATGATTGAAGCCAAGGCAAAGGACTTGGCACTGCTTGAATACAGAAAGGTTCACACGCCATGTTTGGTTTGATTCTCGCTACTGTTCTTCTCGCTGCTCCCGTTGACGGCAAGGCTGCTCCTGCTCCCCGCGTTCCCGCTCCCGTGGAGTGCTACACCGTTGACAATCTGCTTGATGCCATGTACACCGTGGAGTCTGGTCGCGGCAAGAATCTCGTTGGTGACGGCGGGAAGGCGATTGGTCCGTACCAGATTTGGCGTGAGTACTGGCAGGACGCTGTGGAACACGACAAGTCCATCGGTGGCAAGTACGAAGACTGCATGAACAAGGCGTATGCGGAAAAGATCATTCGTGCATACTGGAAGCGATACGCCCCGAAGGGCGCGACTCTTGAGCAGTTGGCGCGGATTCACAATGGCGGTCCGCGTGGACACAAGCACAGCGCAACCGTGAAGTATTGGCAGAAGATCGTGAAGGCGATGCGGGGGTGAGGTGTGCCGTACAAAGACCCAAAAAATGCCAAGCGCGATGCCTATTTTAGAGAGTACCGCAGGACTCATAAGAAAGAGATTGCGGAAAAGAATAAGAAGCGGTATCTGAAAAATCGTGAAGCCTTCTGCGAAAAACAAAAACCTGCTCTATCTGAATACAGAAGAATCATCAGAGCAAAAGACAGAGGGTGTTATGTTCCGTTGACGGAAGATGAGAAACAGTCTTTGCTGCTGATTGAAAAAACTCGCAGGACTTTGGTTAAAGAAACGGGAAAGGCGTATGAGATAGATCATATCATTCCGATTTCTTATGGTGGACTTCATCATCCGATCAATGTGCGAATAGTTGAAGCCGAACACAACAAATCAAAAAGCAATGATGTGACACCCGAGGCTGTTTCTCTTGCATACCAACACTATAGACTGTACCATGATCGTGTTGGTTCCGAAAGAGCGATAGAGTTTGTAAAACAGTTGTCTGCGGGACTTGGTATTGAAGATTTACAGTTTAATGAAACAACCACACCGATCATCATAACAAAGCCAACACTAGAGGATTTTTTCACATGAGCAACCCATTCGGATATTCGTATTACCTTGATATGTACAACTGCCGCATCGGTGCAGCCGATGACTTGGAACTGCACTACCGCTTTCTTGAGCGCGTTGTGGACAAGATCGGCATGACCCGCATGAGTCAGCCCGTGGTCATGCACGGTCCAACCAACCACGGCACGGAACTGTACCCCGATAAGGCAGGGGTGAGTGGTTGGGTTCCACTCATTGAGAGCGGCATTCAGATTCACTCAATGGAGCCAAAGCGGTTCATCACGCTTGATGTGTACTCCTGCAAAAAGTTTGACAAGCAGATCATTCTTGACTACGCACATGAGTGCTTTGGCTTTGTAGGACACGAAGAGAAATTCTTTGAGCGTGGCAAGTTCTACGGGGATATTGCATGAACACACACCGCATCATCACAGGAGATTGCCTCACAGGTCTGAAGACCCTTGGCGATCAATCTGTTAATACTTGCGTAACCTCGCCTCCATATTTTGGATTGCGGGATTACAAGGGTGGTGATGCGGAGATTGGATGCGAGGCTTCCCCCGAGGATTTCGTGCGGAAGATGGTGGAAGTATTTCGTGAAGTGCATCGTGTGCTGCGTGATGACGGTACGCTGTGGCTGAACCTTGGTGACTCGTATGCCAGCAACGGCTGCTACATCAATTCGTGGTTGCAGAAAGACCACAACAAGGGAAAAAAGCATTTGCACACCAACAACCACGACCGCTACGAAGACCGCAAGGCGTTTCGTGGTGGCGAGTACGGCATCAAAGCCAAGGATTTGATGGGCGTTCCGTGGAGAGTTGCACTTGCACTACAGGCTGACGGATGGTATCTGCGGCAGGACATGATCTGGCACAAGCCCAATCCCATGCCTGAAAGTGTGGAAGATCGTTGCACCAAGGCACACGAATACATCTTCCTGCTTTCCAAGACTCCCGACTATTATTTTGATCGTGCTGCGGTGGCAGAGCGGGACACATCAGTATGGTGTGTGAAACTGAAGCCGTTTCGCGGGGCGCATTTTGCTACATTTCCCGTGGACTTGATTCTTCCCGCAGTTCTTGCGGGGTGTCCTGAAGACGGAACGGTGCTTGATCTTTTCACGGGTAGCGGAACAACTGCGATTGCAGCCTTGACAAACCGCAGAAACTTTGTAGGATGTGAACTCAATCCCGACTACGCAAAACTGGCAGAAGACCGAATCAAAACAGAAGTACCGATCACACTTGAAGAGGCAATGAAATGAACACACACCGCATCATACTTGGAGACTGCATTGAAGGCATGAAGACGCTGCCTGACGGCTGCGTTCAGACTTGCATTACATCCCCACCGTACTTTGGACTCCGCGACTACGGTGGCGGGGACAGCGAGATCGGACAGGAGGACACCGTTGACGGCTATGTGCAGAAGATGACTGAAGTGTTCCGCGAGGTGCGCCGCATCCTGCGCGATGACG
>Ga0181343_1000498_pt1 | contig 17191 bp, 19 predicted proteins | sample Su13VDMLBSD_FD_130110 | JGI IMG/M metagenome (GOLD analysis project Ga0181343, IMG submission 130110) | Freshwater viral communities from Lake Michigan, USA - Su13.VD.MLB.S.D | ecosystem: Environmental > Aquatic > Freshwater > Lake | place: USA: Michigan | collected 2013-07-15 | reverse complement strand
TACGATAAAGTATTAAATAAAAAAATTCGAATTAATTAAGTATTTATAGATAAAGCAAAAAAATGTCTATTTATAAATCTTATTTCGATAAATCGAATACGTTAATCTATAATTCTTACACCAACACTGGTAGAAACCCTATTGTTGAATTATTCTATGGTAGAGTAGATAATATTGCAGTACCTAAAGGTTATAGTAGATATATTTTTGATTTAGATTTAACAAATTTAACCTCTCAAATACAATCGGGAGTCATATCAACAGGATGTACGTCAGCAATGACACATACACTAAGAATGACTAATACTTCATTTTTTGACAATGAACTCCTAAATACTAAAACATCTCAAGGTAGAAGAAGAGCAACATCATTTGATTTAGTATTATTTAGAATACCTAAAGTTTCCGGATCAACAGGTCAGCCTCAGCAATGGGATAGTGGCGTTGGTTACGATTACTATGATTTTGGAGTCACAAACTTAAATGATAGGGCATTTTCACAAAGAGCATCTAATTGGTATGAAACTACAACACTTTCAGGATGGTCTCATAACGGTATATACAATAATACTAATTCATTAACCGGATTAACAGGTTTAAATTTTTCAGCGTTAACTATTGTTGACGTTCAACATTTTGAATTTGGTAATGAAGACATCGAGTTTGATATGTCAACAGAGATAAACGGAATTATACATGGAACTATTACCGGTACAACAGGATGGGGTATCGCATATTATCCACAACTTGAGAATATTACGGGGTTAACTGAAAATTATTCAGTTGGGTTTTTCTCTCCTCATACACAGACATTTTACGAACCTTATTTAGAAACATCATATAATGATTTAATCATAGATAATCGTTCTAATTTTTACGCAGGTAATAACAATAATCTTTATTTATACGCATATAGTAATGGTAATTATATTAACTTCGACAGAAACCCTCGTGTTAACATCATAGATTCGACTGGTGCTTATGTTTCAGGATTTACGGGACTTTCTACATGTTTAGTAACGAAAGGCGTTTACAGAGTAAATATTACAGGATTAACCGCCACAACAGTACCATGTCTTTATACAGACGAATGGAGTGGTTTGACAGTTAATGGTGTAAGATTAGATAACGTAGAGAATGAATTTGTTTTACTCCCTAAAAATGGTAATTTTAAAATAGGAACAACAACAGAAACGCCATCACTTTACGGTTTTGATTTTGACGGAATTAAACAAAATGAAAAGATATTAAATACAGATGTTAGAAAAGTTAACGTAACTATTAAAAAGGCATACACATCCAATCAACCATTAGATGATGTAGAAGCATATTATAGAATATATGTTAGAGAAGGGGCAAATACTGAAGTACAGGTACAGGATTGGACTAGAATAAATAAAACTTTTGATGGTTATTACTTCATGTTTGATACTACCGATAAAATACCTAATGAATATTTTATAGACATAAAAGTAAATTCAGATAGAAATATTGACACATATAAAAAGGAATTACAATTCCAAATAGTAAATAAAAAATAATTATGAGTAGTTTAAATTCAATCATTAGACGAGTACTAAAAGAAGAACATATGGAAATGAAAAGATATATGTTCTTTTCAAACTTACAACAAATAAGGAGACAAGCAGATCTTTTATTGGATCTGGACCATTCACAAATTGAGGACATATTAGAAAAGGGTCACGATTGGGCGGATGACCATATTACAGTATCTAAAGAAAATTTAGACCAAGTTTTTGATTTCTTAATGAATGAAACAAAAAAAGAAGGGATGGAACTTTCTATGGACATAGACGATAAAGATATGATGGAGGAAGGCCGTAAAAAATCAGGAACAAAATTATGCGCTAGAGGTAAAGCGGCGGCTAAATCAAAATTCGATGTTTATCCAAGTGCATATGCTAACGGTTACGCAGTACAGGTTTGTAAAGGTACCAAACCAGGTTTAGACGGTAAGAAACATTGTTCAGGGGCTTATTGTTAAAGACTATTTAAAATATTCTTAATTACAATTTCTAAGGACTCTTTTTGGGTCCTTTTGTTTTTTGGTTTGTATGATGTCATAATTGGTTTTTGACCTTTACCTGTCTGAGTATCTTTATTTTCCGCCTTTCTTTTTTGTTGACATGCTGATTTTTTTTCGGAATCTGACATTTTACCGGCAACTCCTACTGCTCGACATTTTGGGTACCCCTTACTATCGGCATCGGGTCTTCCACACGGAGGGTGTTTCCCGTCAACTTTTCTACAGATATTAACCCATGGTCCTTTTGGTTGTTTAGAACCCTTAGGTTTCTTTTTAGTTCCAAACCACACACCCAAATCCTCGTTTAAATTAATTTTGTCTAATTCAATCCATTCTTTAATTGGTACTATTTTAGTATTTTTACCTGGATACTGATTTATAGGGTTACCCTCAGTATCACTAAAAGTCGCACTAGGGTGATTTTTAATGTAATTATATATTTTTTTAGCAATTTTTTCTTCTTTACCTATTTGTTTTTTACTTCTTTCCATTTTACCGTCGTAAGAATCATAGGCCAAATCAGGACTTTTGTATTTTGAGTTGTCGACTGTGAACGGAGCTAATACATTTTTTTTAAAAAATCTTTCACCAGGAAGTAAAGGTGCGATATATGAACCTCTACTACCACCACTGGAAGTCACCTCATTTAAAACTTTTCTTATAATATTTTCTATCATACTAATAAATATAACAAAAATAAAAAAGGAGACATTTCTGTCTCCTTTTTCTTATTCAGTTTAGAATAGATTATCTCAATTCTCTTAAGTCAAACGTACGAACTCCATCGACAGTGATTTTACCATAGAAACGGTTGTTAACCATTTTCTTAGCGTATCTTGTCATAATACCTTTGATAGGTGTGAAGTTGAACGGATTGTACATTGTAGGTGTCAATTGTAGAGGAACGTACGGTGCGTAAACATATCCTGTATCAAGTAACGATGTTCCTTTGTGTCCTAACAATACTGTGTTTGGTGGGAAGTAAGGGTCACGGTATACTTGGTAACGTCCAGCTAATGTACCAACTCTTTCAATACCCATGTTGTACTGATCTTGCTCAGGAGATGCGTTAGATACGTGGAAGTATTCTAAATCATCAAAAATTGCAGAAATCTCAGAAGAAACAACGATCCAGTTAGCTCCACCTCTTAATGTAGATTTGTGGATTTGTGCTGAAATTTGGTTGATAGCAGTAATCAACGTTTGGTTCCAATCTTTTTGAGTGTATTGAGTTAATGGGTTAGCAGTTGTACCTCTTTTCCATCCGTTGTAATCCCAACGTAATGACCAAGCTGCACCTTTACGTAAGTCACGTAAAATTTCACGGTCGATTTCAGCAGCCACTTGTTCAGATAATAAAGCTGTTAATTCAGCCTCAGCATCGATGTTATGGAATGCAGAAACGTCTTGTGCCAATTCAGGAGACCATTGTGCTCTTAATTTTCTTTCAGTTACAGAAACAGTTACTGATTCTAAGTCGAAAGAAACCTCACCAATTTTATCTTCAAATTCTAACTCTTTATAGATTCTATAAGTAGCACTAAATTGAGTACTTAATGATGTTGCTCCAGCCACAGTAGTTGTGATACCTGAATAACCATCTAATGAATTTGAACCGATAGAACATGGTACTTGACAGTCAACTTCTAAATAAATGATTCCATCAGCACTACAAATGTTGTCATATTGACCACCATTTCCTGAACCAGGCCAAGAAGCTGTAGTTTGTGTACCATATTGTACAATACCTTTAGCATATTTTTGAGTTACAACTCTAAATAATAAGTCCTGTGCTCCTAATCCTGAGAATGCTCCTGTAGAAACTGCATTAACTTGTAAATCAGATAAGAAAGCTTCGTTATCCATTTCTTGACCATCAGGTCCGATTAATTTACCAGCACCTGCGTTAGAGAATCCAGACATAGAAATTAATACTTTTCTGTATTCACCAATTGGGTAACCATAAGGGATTAAACCTGCACTACCTGACCAAGCAACTGTAGTAACAACTCCAGTTTTAGCTGAGTATGTACCTTTTGAATAATCAAAAAGACCTGCTGGATCTAATGTAGGTTCGTTACCTTCATAGAATTGGTCATACAAGTTAGTATTACCGTATGTTGTACCAGCACCGTAACCTGTTCCTGGAGTTTGTCCATCAGCATTTGGTGATCCAAGAGGAGCGTAGTGGTCACCACCATTATACCCTTGGATTTTAGGTACGAAGTAGAACAATTTACCGATAGGTAAGTTCATAGCTTGTACAGAAACTAAGTCGTTAGCCAATAATTTAGAGAACACACGTCTTACGATAGGGAAAACTACAGTTTCGAAAGAACCTGAGTTATCTGAAGATGCTGCCTCGTTAATCAAATGTGACGCTTGGTTTTCATACAATTGCGCCATATTTTCTTTAATGTGTCCTTTAAGACCATCTAGGAACCCTAATTTGTCCCATTTGTTAATTGTGTCTTCTTTGATAACTTTAAGGTGTTTCAACCCGATGTTACCAACAAGACCTGATTCTAATAATGCTCCCATTTTATTTTTTTTTAATTTGAGTTTATTTATTGTTTATTTATTTAATTTTTGTCATCAAATCTCTCATTCTCATGAATTGAGGATTTTCATACGTTTTACTTTCAATCAAATTAGCTGCTGAACCGTTAGAAGGTGTTTTATTAACTCTTGTCTGTACAGACTCAGTAACCACCTCACTTGATTTACCATCTATTTCATTTTTGATTGATTTGTAAAGATTTTTAGATTCCTTGATAGATTCAACTCCGTCAAATCTTCTTAGTATATTTATCTTTTCTTGTTTTGTTGTTGAATGTTCAGTGAATAATCTAGTAGCGTAAGCCAAATTTGAATTAAATACTGCAACTTCATTTAATTTAGTTCTAAAGAAATTTAAAGCTTTTTTGTATTCTTCATTTTTCTCTTGTAATAAATTTAATTCGTTATTTACAGATTCTTTTCTTAATTGACTTGGTGCTGCAACTCTATCTCTTTCAGCTCTACGTTTGTACGCAATAGTTCTTGACGCTTCAGTAGTTTCAGGTTCCATCATTCCTTCAGTAGTTTCAATATCAACCATGTCAACATCTTCTTCCATTTCCCATCCTTCGAATGTTTCTTCAGATTCAGTTTCTGTTACACCATGTTTAATTTTACCGTAATTGAATTTAGGACCTTTACCTGTTTTTTCAGATTTTGTTCCGTCAGCCATATCTTCTTTAAACCCTTTGTTGTTTACAGTAGATTTAGCAAAACCGTTACCAGCCTTACCCATTCCAATTCCAATTGCTTTAAATGCTTCTACGACTGATTCTAATTCTTCTTGGTCAATTTCATAAACTTGTTCAGTTTCTTCACCACCAAAATCATCAACTTCAATAGAGTCTAAATCAAAAAAGTCATCATCTTCATCCAAACCATAATTTTCGTTGTACTCTTGTTCTTCGAAATCATGTTGTTCGTTGTATTCTTGATCTTCCATTTCTTCATCTACATTCATTTCCAATTCGTAAATAACACCTTCTTCTAAGTCTGCCATTGGTTCTTCCATGTTATTGTCAACGCCATTCATTTGGATAAGATATTCTTCATCGTTTTCAGTATCAGATAAATGAAGATAATCATCTTCTTTTTTTACAATGATACCGTCTTCGTCACCCATAGCTTTGAAAACTTTCAAAATCTCTTCTGGGCTAGCAGATGTCATATCCAATGGAGGCATCTCCATTTCATTATCACCATCAAACTCAAAGTCATCCATTTCAAATTCGTTGTCATCAACGTCGTCAACAGATACTTCAGCCTCTGGCTCTTCTTCACCTTCAAAATCACCCATTTCATCTTCTACGCTAAATTCCTCAGGTTCTTGGTCCTCAGGTGCGTCTTGTTCAAAAAGTGTTTTTTTAGATTGTTTCGAACCTATAATAGATTCTTTAATTAATTCACTGATTTCTTCCTTCATCGTAGAAGCAAGTATTCCTTTTGCATTTTCACTAATAGCGTTTTCAACAGCTTTAATTTGTAATAAAGCGTTTTCAACTATTGATCCTGTTTTTTCTATACTCATTTGTTTTCGTAAAAAGCAATGCGTTATGCGTTTATTTTACAGATAAATATATACGTTTTTAAAAAAAATCCTTTTTTGGGACAATTAACATAAAAAAACTCGTATAAATAAAAAAAGGGACACCTTTGGTATCCCTTTTTAATAGTATGTTATGTAATTACTCAATAACCTCGTCAATCTTACTTTCAACGATTGCTGTAATTCTCCAATCCATTGTGTAAGTTTCATAAACTTTAGTAACCTTAGCCTCAACATCTGTTGGTGAAAAGGCTCTTACTAATTTTTCTTCTCTAATTTTTTTAATCTTTCCTGTGTTCTCATCAGCCATATCAGTAGTGATTTTAGCTATAAAATATTTTTCATCCATAATTTAAAGTTTTTATTTTAAATAATCGGATAATCTTTTCATTAAGTCAACTGATTTTTCTAATCCGCTACCATTAAAAGTGTTTGTATCGTGTTCGGCCAACTTTTCTTCATACTTAGGTCTGTCCTCTTTATTTAAATAAAGATACGCACCAGGGGTAGATGGTGACGAAACTAAATCAAAACAAATTAATTCAAAATCTTCTTGTACTTCATTTTGTTCTCCTCTTTTAACTAAAGAACCAACACCTCTAGATGATACACCCATAGTTACCCCCTGTCTCATTAAATTAGCGGCAACATCTCCTTTAGATGACACCACACCTCTCTCATGGAAACCAGGAGTAGTTAATAACTTAATCTTACCCATTAATATGTTACCTTCCCACCATATATCAGTAATTGAATGTGAAACCCTATCTAAATCTATCAAAGACGACTCAGGGTGATTTAATTCGGAAATGGCCATACCACGATTAATAATTTCTTTGTACTTATCAGCCTCTCTTTTTAATATTTTTTCAGGGTATACTCTTCCGTTTCTATTCGGTACTCCGTATTTTTGTAAAGTTGCGTAGAACACAAATGGTTTAGAGTGTTCTAATTGACCATACGATTCTTTTATCACATCAGTGTTTCTCATATCGTTTGGGTTAATATATCCAGCATCCCATTCTACTAAAATGCCCTTACCACTATCACTTGGTCCTAATATTTTCATAATCCTTTTTTAGAATAAATATTAGCAACTTATCGTTTCTTTTACTTTTGTTTTGCTTAACGTGAAAAACTTGGAGTTTTTTAAGTCATCAAGATAAATGGATTTTAAAATGTTTTTAATTTTTTCTCTTAAAATTAGTGATTTAAAATTAAGATTTTGATTATGAACAAATAGAGTAATTTCTAAATTCATAAAACTTTTTTTATTCTTTTGAATCCCACTTGTTCGTAAATCCAAATCTACTATTTGTTTCTTCTCAAAACAAGTGTGGTCAGATACCTCTAAAAGAGTATGTTGTATTTGTCTTTTTATATGTCCTGTGATTTTATTCCAATTATCGAAGTCATCCAAAGGCTCAACCCACGTTTGTAATACTATGTATATTGATTTTAAATTTTTAGAGTCGACCGTACCGTAGTGACATTTTGCATCATCAAAAATGTTTAATTTTGATGTTTTTCCTTTTTTCATTTTTCATTTCTTAAAAGTTTATTGGTTTACCTAAGTATAGTTAAAAATAAACTTGTTGTCAAAATTTAAAAAATCCCTTATATTTATATGTAAAAAAAGAAAAAATTATGATAATAGTTCCAGTTAAAAATCCAAGTTCTATTGAGCAAGCCCTCAAACAATATAAATTTAAAATTTATAAAACAAAACAACTTGAGAAATTAAAGGAACAAAAAGAGTTCACAAAACATTCAGTTAAGAAAAGAGAACAACATAAAAAGGCAGTCTACCTACAAAAAAAGAAATCGGAATTATAATCCACTATTTAATTTTCTTAATTTATATAGGTTATAATGGTCAATTTTTGTACCATTAACTTTATTTATTGTATTCTCAATAGCTAAAGTTAAATCCGTATCCGTAGACTCATTAAGATTTGTTTTTAAGTTGTTTAAGATGTTTTCTTTCAAAGACTCTATCTCTGTTTTAACATCTTCAATATTAAGTGATAGAATTGATGTTAATTCTTTTCTATCAGACTCATCTAATGATTCAAGATTTCTACTTATAGAATCATTAGCAGCTCGAACCACCGATGATAACGGTAAATTAAAATTAGTAACTTCTGTTTTAACTTCTTCACTGATTAAGGTATTTTTAATATTTTTTTTAGATTCTAATACTACTTCTAAATTTTTAATAGACCGATTATAAATAGTCGTATCAATATCAGAGTAATCGTTTTTATGTTCCATAACCACAGAATCAATCCAATTACTTACTCTACCCAAAGAATTTTGACAATTCTCAATTAATACTTGGCTGTATTCTACAGATTCGTTTAAGTAGTCATCTGCGATTGATTTATCTAATCCTTTTTTAGATGATAAATCGTCGTATATATAATAAAGTTCAGCAACGTCTTTATTTTCTAAAACCATAGATTTGAATTGTTTCATAAAAGATTTAAATTCTGGTTTTCCGTAAAGGTTTACCGTTGCATATTCTATTTTTGTTTTAATTGTACCAAAAGTATTCATAGTGTTTTATATTATAAATATTACTTATCCAATAAAGATTTCAACTTATCGTCTATTTCAACTAAAGAGTTACTACCTTTAGAAAAATCTAAGGTATCGTAAGAGTTAAATAACCTATCCTCAACTAAAAGGTCTAATCCTTTAATATTAAAGTTTTCAGGTGTTACTCCACCTCCTTCGGGTGCCGGTGGTGGTGTTTCCGCTCCTCCACCCATTGGTGCCTCACCACCTGGTGGCGGTCCCATTGATTCTCCACCCATCGGTGCTTCTCCACCTGCTTCTCCACCTTCAGCGGCAGGTTCACTATCTTTTTTACCATACAATAGGTCGATATTATCAAATAGTCCCGTCTTAGTTATAACTTCCGCAGTTTTAGCCAATTCGGCAGAAACTGCTCTTTCTACCCTTTGTTGTTGAATGTCTAATCTAATCTCTTCATCAGAAAATCCTAATATATGTTTTTTAGCCCAAGAAGCCGATACAGGTGCAACGCTATTAGCAATCTCAGCAACGGCATCTTTATAAAGTAATATTTTTTCTTTCCAAAGTTCAATAGAAAGTAATTCGGATTGTTTAGAAGGATTATGTAAACCTAATGTAAAGTTTGTTAATTCGTCTTCAAATCCTAAAAGAAATAAATGAACAATTGCGATTTTATTTAATTCCGCAATCATGGATTTTTGAATTCTATTGATTGTTCTAGCAAAACGGATATCTAATAAAGATAAGTTTTTACCGTCCCCAACCGCTTCTTCAAACCCTAAATAAGCTTTAGGTATTCTTAATGCTGTTACCAATTTCTTTTGGATATATTCAATGTCAGCAATTTCCGCTAAGTTTGTACCACCCGGTAATGTTTCTATTGGGTTTGTTGCTGCGGCGTCTCTAACGGGTATAAAATAATCTTGGTCTACCGCCATTTGGTTGTATCTCATGTCAACGTTACCCGTTGATGGATCAGCAATTTGGTCTCTTTTAAATTTATTAGCAACTCTTTGTACGTATGGATCCACATCCTTGTCATCCATGTTACCAACAAATACTTTAAATACTCTTCTTTCAGGTGCTCTAGATACTCGATATATTAACATCGCATCTTCAGATAGTAAAAGTTGTTTCCATATACGACGAGCCTTTTCCAGCATTGAGGTTCCATAAGGTAGTTTTCTATCATCCCCTAGTATTCTAAAATGTGCTATCTCCCATGTGTTAAACTCCATGTTTTTTTCTTTCCATGTGAACTTCAACGCATCGTTTTCCATTTCCTGTGAATATTTGTCAGGTTGGAATCTCATCCCTTTCTCTAAACGTTCTATTTGGATGTTAGGTAGTTGTTGACAACCCACAATACCCTTTTCAGGGTCTAACTTTAAGTAAACAAAATTATCACCAAATTTACATGTGTTTCTTGTCCACATAGGTAAATTGGTATTGATGTCTAACTTATTAACAAATAAATCAATTAAAACTGATTTTATTCTTTTAGACTCAGAATAGACTTTTAATATTAAACCGTCTTGGTCTGGCGTTGTTGATTCTTCAGAATAAATGTCTAACGCTGCAGAGATTTCAGGAGTATACTCCATAGATTCATAATCATAATATGAAGCCATTCTTGTTGGTTCATAATAAACCGCTTGTTGGTATAGGTTACTCTCAACTTTCTGCCATTGTTTACCAATATACATTGTTTGTTGAGCCTGTAGTTTTTCTTTTTCAAATTCAGACTTATCTGTTGTTTTTAGAAGTTCCTTTTTATCAAATTTGAAAACCGGCGATTGTTGGTCTAATGTAGCATTTGGCCCAAAAGTCCTACTCAATCTTTGCCATACGGTTAGTTTTTGTTCTGACATGTTTTTTTATTTTAAAAATAATATGGTAAGTTTCAAATTAAACCCTTTTACCACTGAATAACCATAAATACTTTTCATAATCGCTTTTGGACACCGTATTTCTTTTGTGACCATATCCGTGATTGTTACTTACTGGTAAACTTGGATTAAAATTTGTGTATGAATTTTGGTTTTCATTTGATTGTACTGACCATGACTCGAGCATGGCCTTTGTTTGTTCTGTTGCCTTTTCCAATTGAGCGAATGATGTTTCACCAACAAATATTGCCATAGCAAACGCCATAATTAAGTCATCGTGCTGACCTTTTTGGTGGTCAGGCCTACCATTGACATAGACGAATGTGTTTAGTTCGTTAAACAACCTTTGAGACCTTAATGAGAAGTCAAACCTTAATGCTTCCTCAAACGCTTGGATAATTAAAACTCGTTTAGAGTTGAAGTTAATTCCCGGTATTTTATCTTGGGATTTTGGATCCCATTTCCATTTGTCTGCGGGGTTAACTCCATCTATATATAAATTTTTATAACCTAATTCTTGTAATTTTCTAGATGTTGATACTCCCATTCCTCCAGTAATATCGGTAACTATAAATGCACTATACATAATTGCCCACTTATATGCGATTTCGGCTAAAACATCAGGAGGAACCTTACCAATATACTCCAATACTTGTTCTCTTGCATCGAAATCAATAATAGATATAGTACTAAAATCCTCACTATCTCCTCTTGAAACGTCAACCCCCATTATATAACGGTGACCCTGCACAGGTTCTTTCCATTGCCAAACGGCACCACCCATAAACTTATTCTCAGGTTCTCTAATATGGTTTTCTTTAATTTTTTTCATTGTCTCGGCAGGAATAACACTATCCCCCGAACCTAAAAAGTTACATTCAAGCTCTTGTGATATTTTTCTTTTATCGAACTTTAACTTTTTAGCCATCGCTTCGAACCAAGAACTATAAGGTTTATACCCCTCATGTTCTACTTTCTTTTTAATATCCTCAAAGTCTCTTTCACTTACTTTAATATCTGAATAATCTAATATTATTTCATCGTCTTTATAATCTCCACGATTTAACATGTAGTGAACAATATCATTACATTTAATAAGTTTTAAATCTTTAGAATAACGAGGGTCACGGAACCAATACATTTCAGTAATCTTAAAGTCATTCATTCCTTTAACCGCCTGACTGTATATCGAATAGTAAATTGGGTCAAATCCATTTGGTGTTGAAATAACAATTACCTTACCACCTGTAGATAGGGAAGCCATACAGGCTGACCAGAAGTCCTCATCCGCATTGATGTATGCTGCCTCATCGAATATTAATATTGTTGGTGTATACCCACGTAAAGCATCCTTTGATGTTGCAACCGCTTTAACCTCACACCCATTGGTTAATTTGAAATGTCTTTGTGAGTTCTTTTCATTGGAAAAAGTAACCCCTAACCACGAAGGCCATTGGTCGACAAACGCACGGACCTTATTACCCATTTCCATGGCGGTATCCATTTTGTTAGCAATGATTAGAATTTTTTCTGGTTTTGATTTTTTAGCAAACACCAATCTTTTTGATGCCCATGCGGATGTTACCGTAGACACTCCAGCTTGTCGATATTTTAATGCGATATTTTCCTCACATGTGTCATAATCATTAACTAACGTAACTTGGTCATTAAATAACTCTAATGGTACGTATTGTGATTGTGTATTATCGTAAGTTTGTAAATATGTTTTTAACGCATACGGTGTGTCGTTTATGCACTTAGCATACTCTAATAATATTTGTTCTTTTGATAGTGACATTCATTATTTTTTTCTTCCTATTGTCTTAAGAAGTTCACCTTTAGTGGTATGGGGAGGTAAATGTTTTTCAATAATATTCAAAATACTTTCCTCAATATTTTTTACGTCAACTTCATGTTCCTCATCCGTATTTTCCTGTTCCATAGCATATATCGGTAGTCCTTTGTGTTTTGTAGAAGCAAAATCCTCAAGGTCTTTTTTTGACATATCCTTAGCAATGTCTTTAACTTTTTTAGAAACTTTAGATTTCGGAGTATCACCTTTTTTTACTGACAATGCTAACCCCATTATTTTTTGTTGTTGTTTTGAAACTGACTTTTCATTAACATCTTCCTCACCGAGCTCTTCTTCATAAGTGACAAAAGGTTTTTTTTCGGATTTAGCTTTCTCTATTGATGCAGTATCTGCCTTTGGTATGTTTAACGTACCTGAAGATTGTTCAGAAATTCTACTATATAGAACACTTAATTGTACATCATTTAATTTTTCAATAGTATTAATTGAAAAACCTTCATGAAGAAGTTTTGCGATTTTAGGATTCATGTGTTTCATCAATTACTAAATTTTTTTCCCATTTTAATACGATATCTCTCTCGTATAATTTATTTTCAACATCTTCCACAGTTTCACCATATTGAAAGACAAGTCTTTTATATTTTGATATGACTAAGTCGTCACTATCGGATTTTTCCCAAGCTAAACTTATAACTCCGTCGATAGCATCTATAACTCCGAAATAGTCAGATTCTTGAATTAATTCTAATGATATATTAGAATTTTTTAAAACCCCTACTTTTTTTATGTAATGAATGTCGGGAGGTAATGGTTTACCTAATGCTGGTTCAGAATCCCAATCCTCACCCCATACATCATCCAAATCAGAAAAGATGAATTCATAAATATTATCACCTTTAAAGTTTGGCCCAAGTTCATTTACATAAACTAAAATCATATAATGTTACCTGTTGTGTTAACTTTTATATTTTTTCCGTTTACCGAAAAGACTAAATTTTGTTTATTGGTTTTACCAATGAATTTAGCATTTACATTCTCATTTAAAAACCTTTTTGCCGTATTCATTTGTTTAACCGATTCACTCATTCTTTCGATTTCGTTTTTTACTTCGATATTAACTAATTTATTTTTAATAAAATTTTTCTTGTTTTTTTCTTCGTGTAATTTTTTTTCTTCATCGGTTACCACAAAATATTTAGATAAAACATCCTCAACAGATTCTTTAAAATTTTCTACAGGTGATGGTTCTTCCATAGACGGTTCTCCCATTTCAGGTTCTTCCATACCCATTTCAGGTTCTTCCATGTCAAAATCAGACATATCATCTTCACCAGATAAATCTAAATCGCCTTCACCTTCCATACCATACTCATCAGAATCTTCAAATTTTGATAGGATGTCATCTTTGTCATCCTCATCCAAATTATCTAAATCAATAGACGATAGAATAGAATTAATAACGTATTTAATATCTTGAGAATCTAATCCTTTATCTTTGTCAAATGCTCTTATTTTTTGACTTAACTTACCTGTTAATCTTTGGATTGATTTTAATCCTGATGGTCCTTGTGGTTGTTCGTCACCCATTTCAGGATCCTCCATTCCCATTTCAGGATCTTCCATTCCCATTTCAGGATCTTCCATTCCCATTTCAGGTTCTTCCATACCCATTTCATCACCACCTTCTACAGGGGGCATTCCCATATCACCACCATCTACAGGAGGCATTCCCATATCACCACCTTCGGGTGCCGGTGCTTCAGGAGCTGGAGGCAACGCAGCTTCCGGTTCAGGTGCTGGCTCCTCTACAGGGGTTTTTGGTTTAGGAGTTTTTAAAATGAATTTTTTTTTTACCTCTTGTTCACCAATAAGAGGGGTTTCAAATACGTTACCTGTAACTCGATTAACTTCGGTAGCAACTAAATTAAGTTTTTTCATTGCTTCGGAATACGATCTATAGTATTTTCTATTTTTCATAGGGTCAGAATAATCCAACTCAGATTCATTAATACCTTTTTTAAGAATATAACCTGATTTTTCTCTAACTATACCATATGTCATACCATCCGCCAATGTGATTGTATAATTAGTAGTTGAAAGTTCATTTATATCGTTTTTAGGTATCTCATTATATCGAGCAATTTCCATAATTCTCTTTAACTTATCGACTCCTTGTAATTTTTCACTACCTAGTGGTTTGATATCTGCCATTTTTATTTTGTTTTTTAATTGTTTAGTCCGTTAAATCCGCCCAAAGCAACTGAGTTACATTGTAAAGATACGTTATTGGTTCCTGAAACTACAGAAACATTATCGCTCCAAACCGGTTTTGGGGTTGTATAAGTAACGATATTACCTGTGGTTGCACCTGTACCAGGAAGGTAACCGGTAACGACAGTCGTATAATAAGATGTACATGCAGTTGTAGACATAATAATTTTTTCTATATAAATATATTGTAACTTTAGAATTTACAATTTATTCCGATTTTTCTTGCTCTAATGATAATTTTTTATCTGCAAATTTATTTTTAAAGTCTTCTAACTTAGAAATATACCCATTTCTTCTTAGGTATTTAAACACTAAATTCTCATAAGAAAATTCACCTTCTTTTTTAAGTCCACAAGTTCTATACTTCCTTAATTTCTCCCTATATTTTTTAATAATTGCAATTGCATCTTCTAATTTCTCATCTTCAGCGTTTTCAATCGCTCCGTCAATAATATCCATCCATTGTTCCGCCTTCTGTCTTATTTTTTTTTCATCGACAGTAAATTCTTCTTTCTCCGGTACCTGTTCCCAATTATCATTTAATATTGAATATACACCGGTACTAGCGTTAGTCTCATTTATATCCTCAACGTACAATTCTGTTTCGTACCCTTTGATTCTAATATCGTGAGCAGAATTAAATACCGTTTTCTTAAGTCTAAAAAGTTCCTTATATAACTCTTCTTTATCTCCACCTTCTGTAAAATCCATTATAACATGAATGTCAAAATCGGAAAATTCAGACCAATTATATCCAGCTAACGAACCAACAAGTAAAATATCATGAACAAAAAAATCAACATCCAAATAATCAATGAATAACTCGGCAACTTTTAATAATCTTTTTCGTATTTCAGGTTTTAATTTATAATTTTGACCATTAGGGTCACCCATACGTTCTTCATTTGGTAAGTACCAAACATCAGGGTTTAATTCATCTTGAAGATAAAAACTACTAATAATTTTTTTATCGTTTGTCATAACTATAAATACCTAAAAGATATTAATTATCTAATTTTTTGTATTTGAATACTTTAGAAATTTGAGTGTTAAAGAATTTTCCCTGAGATTCTGATAATCTAAATTGAGCATAAATATTATGAGGTACCTCATCATATTCATATCTCATACCATTTTTAAATTGGGTTATTAATTTTTTAGTTTCAGAATCATATTCTGTTAAAATTAAATTACTTGACTCAATCTCACAAATAATTCTTGTTCCATCAATTGTTGTTCTTTTAATTGCCATTTGGATTTGGGTTTCTTAAAGGAGTTATGTCATCTATATGACGAAGTTTATCCATAATGTAATAATGGACTTCATCTCCGTCAACATTAAATCCATAATCTCTAATTGTTTGGTCTATTTCCCGAATCAATGGTTGGAATCTTGAGTGCAAAACCATTAAATCGTTTGGATAATAAGGAGGGGATTCAATGTCTTTTTGTGTCCACCCTTCTCTTTGAAATACTTCTCTAATTTTAAAATAAGTTTCCTCCAACTCTTTTGTTAGTTCCAAAGACTCAGCAAATTTTTTCCATCCTTCCATACCAATAAATAGTATAATTCGTCAAACAATTGATTATTTGGTTCAATATTACTAATTTTTAAAAAAACAACATATGAACGATACTTTAGACAATAACGAAAAATCAAAAAACAAAAATCAAGACGGGTCATCAAGAACCCCAGTACTAGATAATTTTTCAAGGGATTTAATCAAACAAGCACAAGAAGGTAAACTTGATCCTGTTATTGGTCGTGATGACGAAATTAATAGAATCGCCCAAATCCTTTCAAGACGTAAAAAAAATAACCCTATCATTTTAGGTGAACCTGGTTGTGGTAAAACGGCAATAGTCGAAGGGTTAGCTAAAAAGATATTTGAGGGTGATTGTCCACAAAATTTATCAAGCAAAAGAATTGTGTCGTTGGATATGACATCGATTGTTGCAGGAACGAAATACCGAGGACAATTCGAGGAAAGAATGAAAGTGATTATCGAAGAACTATATGCCAATCCTGATATCATCATTTTTATAGATGAAATCCATACCATGATTGGTGCAGGAAACGCATCAGGTTCAATGGATGCATCCAACATATTTAAACCCGCACTTTCTCGTGGGGAGTTACAATGTATTGGTGCTACGACATTAGAAGAATATAGAAAAAATATTGAGAAAGATGGAGCATTAGAAAGACGTTTCCAAAAGGTAATGGTTGACCCCGCAACTAAAGAAGAGACTTTAGAAATTTTACAACAATCAAAAGACAGATATGAAAATCACCACAAAGTATCGTACAGTGATGATATCTTAAAACTATGTGTTGATTTAGCAGACCGTTATATTACTGACCGTGAATTTCCAGATAAGGCATTCGATATCATCGATGAGGTTGGTGCTCGATCACAAGTGGAAATCAAACTTCCTGAAATTATTGAAGAACTAAAACTACAAGTTCAAAAAATAAAAGAAGAGAAGTTAGATGTTATTAATAAACAAAAGTACGAGGAGGC
>Ga0181343_1000495_pt1 | contig 17221 bp, 15 predicted proteins | sample Su13VDMLBSD_FD_130110 | JGI IMG/M metagenome (GOLD analysis project Ga0181343, IMG submission 130110) | Freshwater viral communities from Lake Michigan, USA - Su13.VD.MLB.S.D | ecosystem: Environmental > Aquatic > Freshwater > Lake | place: USA: Michigan | collected 2013-07-15 | reverse complement strand
GAAGATATGATGCAGTCAACAATTGCCACGTATTTTCAGGGGCGGTTATTGACGCAGTTTCGTAATAGTTAAACGGAACATTTAATCTAGTCGTTGGTTCAACTTCGAACGATGCTGATAAAGATGCACTTGTTCGCAATACCCATATACTTGCTGTTAAAGGAACACCTGTTTGACAAAACACGTTTCCAAATGTATGTGTAAGTGGATATGATGGACCACGAGTTGTTATAGATGTAGGACTAATTTTCCATGAAATACCAGAATCTGTGTGTCTTGTGGTCGCATCTGATGATATTCTTCCTCCATCTGTATATACGATGTGGTTATTATCAATACCAGAATCCCTGACAGAAATAAGCTGAACATTTGAATAATCTAGTGGAGAAAAGGCAATCGATTCAGAACGGTTCCAATTATGAACATAGATATCACCGCCCTGAAAAACCCCTTGTGAAACCGCTGTGGTATTTAAAGAAGTTGTCAGTTCAGAAAAATACAAATCAGATACACCACCGTTAACTAAAACGCCTGTTCCGCTTTTGTATATCTTGGTTTTAGTAAAAAAGTTTTTGCGGCAGTTAGATATTAATATTCCTCTTGATGTGTTATAACTAAACTCATTATCAACATAATTAACTCGATTTGATGTAGCAATCTCCAATCCATCACCACCATTATTAGATGCTGTGGTTTTAGTTACGAAAGCATCGTTCATACCAGCCGCATTAACTCCATCACCACCATTTGATAAAAATTTGCAATTGTAAACTTGAGTGTTTGTTCCAATTGTTCCGCTTCCAAGTAATCCGTTAGCAACATTTTGAATTCCTGATGAACTTATGTAAGTAACATCTTTATAATTAACCATGTTAAATCCATGTGCTGTAGAATTTAAACTGTGGCAATTATCAAAAGTGATACCGGCACCTGTGCCACCAAGAACATATACATTGGTTGCATTCATTCCTGAAAGATTACGGAACGTGATATAAGAACGTGACGCTAACGCAAATATTTCTCCGTAGTTGTTTATTGCATTAAAAAATGAATGACCTGTGATAGAACTCATACTACCTGAGTCCCATCCTCCAGAAATAACAATTGGAGAATCTACCGTTCCACTACTTCCTATGGTAAAGTGGTCAGTTGTAGTAGAAGTTTGTAAATCTAATTTTATTGGATTTCTATAAAAAGTTTCAACTGTTTGTGTTAACCCCACATATCCACGAGATGTTGTTCCAGCCGAACTATTACATCCTCTGTCTAAAAATACAGTTGTTCCATCTATACTTCTTATTGCCCACCATATTTCATCTGGAGTGTTTTTTCCTAACAACGACCCAAGTTCTAATGTGTTTGTTGCTAAGATATTATCCAATTGAAAAGTCAACGCTCCGGGGTCATATGTGGTTTCCAACGAAAGGGATGCTATGCTGTTCCCCAACGCAGCACCATAATCCATTGTTAATGCACTCCAACCAGATACTCCACTGCTTCCTGTTGTAAACGAACTGGAGAAACTTAAAGTATTTACTGGTGTGTTTCCATCCAAATCTGAGCATAGATTTAAATTTAATCCACCAAGTGGAGTGCTTACGCTAGACAAAAAAAACAAAGATATTTTTTGATAAGACGACAAATCCAATACGGATGGTAATCTATAAGATGCTATTTTACCTGTTGTAAACCCGGCAGCTATAACAAACGTAGCAGAGTTTGTTCCTTGTTTACGAGTAGTTGATGTTGCACAAGTGACGTTTGCTGATGCCGTCCATGCTCCGTCTCTATACACGCTTGTAGTAACTGCACTACCTAACGTCAGAGATGCAGTTAAATTACTCCAACTTGCGCTAACTCCCAAAGATATAGGATGACCGCTTTCAGCCACACGAATTTCATCCCCGGCAGTCGCAATCGCAGATGCTGCGGTTATAGTTCTTTTTCGTGTTGCAAAAGTTAATCCATCTGCGGCATCACTTCCGCTTAAATAATCTACGTAATATGTTGGCATAAAAATTAGTGTTTCGAATTAAAATCAGTTATATACACATTAATCATTCTGTTTAAAAATTCCTCTGAAGGTGGTTCTGTAAACTCTAATTGAAACGCACGAACAATATTAGTATCGCTTGAATCACACATTTCAATCAGATATACTATTTTATTGACCACAGTTTCTATCGATAATATTTGATGAAAAATATACATATTATGTTTTAATTCCGTTGATTGTTAGTAATACACTTGTTATGGTTGATGTTGAATCTATATTAAATCTCAACACATCCCCGGCAACAAAGTTTGTTGTAGTCCAATCGGTTATGTTTAAATTCCTATTCTTTATTACTGATGACAAAGTTGGTTTATCTGTTGATGTTATAGATTCACCAACTGTTGGTGGAAATGTATCATATGTGGCTTTCCAAATATCTATTACAACCGACCCTGCTGTGTTTGCTACCAATGACCATCCAGTAGCTCTAAACGACGTTGGAATAGTCACATCACCAACAACACCCAAATCTAACCCATTTGAATTTTTAATAAATAATGAAATTGAACCCGAAGTTTGTATGTATGATGCTGTTAGAGCGGTGCTGACAACACCGGATACATAACTCGCAGTTGGTGCATAAGATGCAGTTGCTTGAACAGGCACCGTTGAAGCAAAACTTGAAGTTAATGAGTAACTTGCCGTTGCTTGAACAGGAACCGATTGTGCGAAGCTACTCGTTATAGAATAACTTGCGGTCAGTGTTGTCAATGATTGACTACTTTGATTAGCATACGATGCTGATTTGGCATTTTCGGCATAAGAAGCTGTATCTGATAATACTGAATAGGATGCGGAATCTGAAGAATCGCTCCTACTTGCGCTTCGAGCATAATCCGAATAACTTGCCGTAGCAGAATAACTAGCTGTTGCTTGAACAGGCACCGCTGATGCAAAACTGCTCGTTAATGAGTAGCTCGCAGTTGCTTGAACAGGAACATTTTGTGCGAAACTTGAAGTTATAGAATAACTTGAAGTTGGTTGAACCGGAACGGTTGAAGCAAAGCTACTTGTCAATGAGTAGCTTGCAGTTGGTTGAACAGGAACATTTTGTGCAAAACTTGAAGTTAACGAATAGCTTGCAGTTGGTTGAACAGGAACATTTTGTGCAAAACTTGAAGTTAACGAATAGCTTGCCGTTGCTTGAACCGGAACATTTTGTGCAAAACTTGACGTTATAGAATAACTTGATGTGTCTTGAACTGGAACAGTTGATGCAAAGCTACTTGTCAATGAGTAGCTTGCAGTTGGTTGCACAGGAACCACCGATGCAAAACTGCTCGTTATAGAATATGATGCAGTTACTTGAACAGGAACATTTTGTGCAAAACTGCTCGTTATAGAATATGATGCAGTTGGTTGCACAGGAACCACCGATGCAAAACTGCTTGTCAACGAATAACTTGATGTGTCTTGAACTGGAACAGTTAATGCAAAACTTGACGTTATAGAATAACTTGCGGTTGGCTGAACCGGAACATTTTGAGCAAATGACGCCGTGAGCGCATTACTTGCTGAAAGAGTATAATCAGCATAACTAGACGTTGAAGCGTCGTGAGAAAAACTTGCCGTTTTTGCGGTATCTGCATAACTAGCTGTTGTCGAATTATTACTTAAACCTGCATACGATGCCGTTACTGCATACGATGCAGTCGGTTGCACATTGACGTTTTCTGCAAAACTTGCTGTCTGTGAATTGTTTGAATATGACGATGTAGATGCGTATGATGCGGTTTGTTGTATCGGTGAATTTTCCGCATAACTAGCCGTTGTCGTGAAACTCGAAGTCTCCGCATAACTAGCAGTTTCTACATTTATATCGGTTGGTAAATTTGATGATGCGGTTAGCCGACCATCTTGACCAAGGAAAATAAGCTTGTCCGAGCCAGAAAGTTTTACTTCAACAAACTTTCCACCATCATACTGTGCTATTACTGCTGTTAAATTTTGTGGCGATGCCATAGATATAAATATCGGTTACTGGAATAACATTAATGGTATTTTTCTCCATTTACCTGATGCATAGATATAATGATAATCACCATCATATGCCATCCACCCCTCTTCACCATATGAATCAGGTGATGAAGGTGCGGTATGCCACACAATTCCTCCAGACGACGACCCGGATGTTTGAGTTATAACAGAAGAAGAAATAAGCTTTTCGTAACACTGTCTTACACTTTTTATAACAAAACTCTCATCTGTTACCGTTGGGTTTAAATTTGGTTTTGGTTGCTTAAACTCAGCCGTGCTATCTAAAACAACACCATCTTTCCATACATATCTAGCCTTTTCTTTCAACTCATCTTTCTTCATTTTATCAATCTGCTCACCAGTTGATATTTTACAAGATAATGAAATTGCTCGGTTTGTAAGAGATTTTTTGTTTGTTGATGATTTATCTTCAAACGAGTCTGGAATTAGATATGCATTTACAACTGCTTGGAATTCGGTTTTAACAATACGGTCATTGTCTGTTGGTGTTTCAACATTGAGAGAATAATCATCGATTGTAACTTTAAATTTTAATCTCTTTTTATCTCCCCAATATTCACCTTCGGCAAAGTTTATTTTCTCGATGATGGCATTCATCTGTTCAACTTTTTCAGTCCATATAATAAATTCATATGTAAAAACGACATAATCTGGTATCGTCACTGATGTAACTTTGTATGCCGGTGCATAGTTACCATTTAATATAGAAAATCGGTCATATCTGTTTTTTGCATCGAACTTGGTCAAGACAGGATATTCAGAATGTCTATTGAATGTTCCCATCTCCTTGTTTTTTCTTATATTTGTTCTACGAAATGCCAAGATTGGATATTGAACCTTACCGTTAAAATCTCTGATAACTCCCTCTTTTTTTATTGAGTGCCATTTTTCTGGAGATTCTAAAATGATTGGAACTTTAACTGATACGTTATTATCTAAAACTTGCAGATTGATGGAGTTTAAATAATTCAGAATGACCGTATCAACATCCATCACCGATATCGAAAATATCGAATCTTTATCATTATCCCGCCGCATGTTATGTGAACGCAATTCATCCCTATTCATACCAGCCGCATCTGGAACTGGATGATTTTTTGGATTCGGGCTTCGATTATTATCACTTCCTCTCCAACTCATATTTTATCTTTCCATTATATTAATTGCAGTTAATCTTGAATAGTGAGTGTCACACACTATACTATGACTCTTCTCAGCTTGTCCACCCAATAATTGTTCTTGTATAACATTGTCAATCTCACAATATCTATTGTTGAAAAAAATTAAATCACCAATTTCAGGATAAAAGTTTGCTTCCTGTAATGATTTTTCTCGAAATGCAAACTTAATTATTTGCTCGACAGATGGACCAACCACCTCTCCGGTTGTTGTTGGGTCATCCTTCTTTCGCAATGCCGTCATCTCGACACCGGGATAATACATACGAGTTTCTTTAACAGAAACCTCACCATATATATTCGTTGCGGTCACAGGAACAATTTTGAAAAGAACAACCCGCACATTGATGACATCTCGCATCAATTCAGCATTGATAGAGTTGAGAAACAACCTATCTCTTGATGAATACCATTTTCCAGAATAATCCATATTTTATTCTCCGATATAAATTAGTAACGGCACATGTCGCAACGAGTCTTGAATTTGCTCGGCACGAGATGCGGCTTTTTCCAATTGTGAACTCATGGTCATTTCCTCTAACATTTCTTTCAACTGGTCCACCAGTTTCTCTTTTTCTTCTTTGGCTTCGCCTCTTAACTCACCACCATCCAAAGTCACTTCTCCATCAGGAATTGGAACAGTGGAATATTTTTGTCTAATTGCTCCGAGAGCTTCTTTACAAATCGCCAAGAAGTATTGTTTTATCCACATACGTCCGGGTGCATTGATTTTAGAATAAACTGGGTTTTCATATGGCACATTACTAAAATCTGATATCGAATCATAACTCGAACCACTTCCAAATGTCTCACTTTGTTTATCTGTTTCCAACACATAATCAAAATATACCCGATATGAATCGTTTGGAATAGGAAAAATTTTGAGCTTATTGTTCATGATTTCAAAACTAAACCCACTCTTTCGAATTTCATCATTAAATTCAATCGCCTGTCCTCTTAACAAATCTTCAAATATAGGAGTCATAAGGAACTGAGTGGCTGGTGAGTATGCACCAAATCCCATTTCACTTAATACGTTGCTATAGCTCATACCAGTCATTGAGAACGGGTCATATATACGTGCCATAGCTGGTGAACGATAATGAAACACCCGCTTCACTTCCATTACGTTTCCACTTGCTGGGCCACCCGACGCACTGATTGCCGCATCTACAATTGGTTGTAAATCGTATGATTGTGTTTGACCACCGACCAAAACACTTGCCCGTCTCCATTCGACATTACCGCCAGCACCAACTTCTGCACCATAACTTTTAGCCATGCGAACAATGGCAGGTAATGGCATTCCAACCACCGGTCTGCCAGATACAACTGTATTAGAAGACTGACCTAAATAATTCAACATGTTGCTCTTGATGTTATACTCATTAACAAGCGCACCATATTTCGTGACAGCTTCTTCAAAATAACTATAGAAGTTTACATCGGTCAACTCGATATCAATAATAGGATATCCAAGTCTTCGTGCCGCCCACATCGCAGAACTGCTGCAATCAGTTAAAAACGCAGCATCTGAATCATAAAATCCATATGATGTATTACCCGGAACAGCACTACCCGAACCCGGCCATCTACGTCTATCTTGGTCGATATTAGCTAAATCACTCATATTCGTTTATTTTTTCCATTTCAATTCTTTTTTGATTGTTTCGATGATTCCCTTTTCATCGTCATTCAAATCCACTGAAAACATTTCCAATAATTCATCGATGGTATATTTCGTATCTTTGATTTTCTGTTTCTCTTTAATCAATTGCACATTGTCAATGATTTTCTCAAGTGTGTTTTTATATTTGTTGAATTTTAATCCATCCTCCAAACCACTCAAGGTTGTTGCAGATGGTGTTAGTGCTTTCACGGTTTTGACCACAAACGCACCCATCATGTTGAATATTGAGAATGCTGCTGCTGCAATTGGATTGCTTGCGGCCAATATTCGTAACACCACAAATATGATTGAAAATATAAGTATGCCAATCAAACACGAAGTCACAAATCTTTTCATTCCATATACAACTCCACCCAATCCAAACCAACTGTTTACAGAATCAACCGTCACCTTGTAATCATCAGCCTTCTTCGCCACACCAGTTGCCGCAGTTTCCAAATTCACAATCTTGGATTCCAATTCCTTTTTCAATATTTCATTTTGAGTTTGGATGTATAAAATCTCTTTGTCTTTGGCTTGGAGAAGCAAATTCCCCTTCTCTCGCTCTTTTTCAAGATTTGAATTCATCAAATCGATGATTTGTTTCATCTTCTCCATGTCATCGATTTTAGGACTTCCGGCGATTGAGATAATACGAGAATTCAACTCTTTAGCTGTTTCTACCTCAACGTAGTTTGTTTTTAGCTTGTTTAATGAATAGTCGATACCAAATGAATACACACCAATCGATTCAATTTTTTTCTCATTGTTATCGGCAGTTTTTTCTTTTGTAACAGCAACTTGAGCAACCGCTTTGTCGATTTTGTCTGCATTCTTGTTTGCATTCCGGTCAAGCATAGAACAGCCGACGACGGATAATACTATAAACAAACAGGTCATTAGAATAAATACATTCTTTTTCATACCTATAAATATGAAAAATCTTGACAATAACCATATTATTTCACCAGAATTACCGCAAAGTAAGTATAAAAAAAGAAGCCTTGTATTTCTACAAGGCTTCTTTTTGAATTATCTATCTACTATCGATTACACTTGGTTCAAGTCACCGATGTAAATCTTACCGTAGAACTCTGGTCGGACCACTTTCTTAGCATATCTCGTCAATACACCTCTACGTGGAGTAAAGTTGATTGGGTCATAGACCAATGGAGTCTGCACGAGTGGGATGTATGGAGCATACACAGCACCAGTCTCTAGGAAGTTGTTACCACGGAATCCAACCAAGATTTGGTTCTCAACCATGTATGGGTTCTTGTAAACTTGGAAGCGATTTGCAAAGCTACCAACCTTAGTTACACCCATTGCGAACTTAGAGCTATCTCCGTCCGTTGAAACAACATAGCCCGGAATACTCTCAAGGATAGTTGCAACTTCTGGTGAGCAAACTAGGAAGTTAGCACCACCACGGAGCGTCAATTTGTGAATCTTGTTGCTCACGCTCTGAATCTTGTTACCAAGAGTCTGATACCATGTGCTTTTCACATATGCCGTCTTGTTTGAAGCGTTGTCTTCAATACGGGTAAACACTGCTGAACCGTTTGCATCGAGCTGTTTCGTGAACTCAGTTCCGATTTTTGCGCTCCATGCCTCAGTCGTTGCGCCCGGTGCTTTAGCCAATAGCATGTCAAGGATTTCGAGGTCGATTTCCATTGAAACGTATTCGCTCAAAAGACCAGTCAACTCAGCTTCTGCGTCAATGCTGTGATAAGCATTCAAGTCCTGTGCCATTTCTGGTGTCCAGACAGCTTTCAACTTACGAGTCTTAGCTACGATTGGTTCGCTCTTCACATCAAGCTGAATCTCTGGGATTCCGATTGAGTCGAGAGTGTTTCCGCCAGTTCTATCTTCGAAATCACCACGAGAAGAATCGACTGGTTGTAGGCTGTATGTCAATGTGGTCGTAGCTAGGGTTGGAAGACCGGAAGCTGACACATAAAGAATAGCCTGATAGTATTGGTCTGCAAGAGAACCAGTGTTAATAACCTTAGCAAATGCGCCAAGAGTTGAAACGATACCTGAACCGCTCACACGGAAGCTTCTCACAGCTTCGAGGTCAACGTTATAAATACCAGCGTTTGCGGCTGAAGTATTCTCGTCAAGGTTGATGACATATTTCATCACTTTACCAGCAGCGACAGATGCGCTCAAATCAGAATCAGAACCCATTTCGGCCCATCCTGCTGCGGTTGTTGCCACAGATGATGATGCTGCCAAGGTTGCTGACAATAGAGATGCGGTTGAGTTGATTGAATATGCGAACTGACCCGGACCATAAAGACCACCAACAGCTTCATCGGTAGAACCGAGCTTCTTGTTGTTACCACCGTATAGTGAGCTTACGCCAGCTACACGACCGTCTTTTGTCGTTCCATACTTGAAATCGAGATAGAACACGAGTCCAGATGGGAGGTTCATTGGCTGCACAGAAACGAATTCCTTAGCAGCGATTTCAGCAAACACACGACGGACGAGTGGCAATGCCACGCCAGCCCATTGTTCGCTGTTTGCAGATGTTCCAGTTTGAGTAGCCTCGTCAAGAAGCTGCTTTGCTTGGCTTTCGAGAAGGATTGACATGTTGGCTTTTTCTACGCCATCAAGTCCCTCAAGAAGACCGGTTTTGTCCCACTTGCTCTGTAGGTTACGGGTTTCCGTCATCAAACGAGCCTGTGGATTCATATTATTACTCAATAGAGCTTTTATATCCATAATTTTATTTTCCTTTTATTGTATTACCGTCAATTGTCTCGCAAGTTTACTTTTTTTTGCTACCGATTCCTGCGAGTTTTTGGAATCGAGTTTGCATTTCATTAGTTGCGCTCTCCACAATCAGCGTCGGTGCTGGTTTAGTTGATGCAACTGGTTTACTTGCCAAACCTTCAGTGATTATACCAACTGTATTGCTCGTTGTGACAGTTGAGACACCTTTATTATATTGTTCAGCGAGAAGATTGTATGCCAATTTGACTTCTGGTATTGTCTTGGTCAAATCGAAGGTTTCAACGATACGCATTTTCTGATTTTCATTCAATGCTTTATCTTTGAATAGTTTGTTCGTATAAAGAAGTTTAGCGTTCAAAAGATTGATTTCTTGAATAGTTTCATTCAATGTATGAATAGCAGACACGAGTTCTTTCTTTTCTTCTTTCAATTTCTCGTTTTCGAAAACAAGTTCTTTCTTGTCTTCTTTGTCTTCCTTGTCATCATCTTTCTTTTCCTTCTCCTCTTTATCCTCATCCTTGTTTTCTTGGAGTTCGGTTGCTGCTTTAACATTAGCAGAAACATCTTCAAGAAGTGCTTCTAAATTTATTTCCTCTTCAACAGGCACAGCGACTTCTTCGGCTTGAACTTCATCTTCTGGTGCTGCTGGAGCAACATCGGTTGGAGCGGCAGGAGCAACTGGAGCAACTGGAGCAACTGGTGCTGCGTTTGGGTCCACTGGAGCAACTGGTGCTGCTGGAGCGGTATTGATATCTACGTGTGCTGCATCAACATGTGTTGGTGCTGCGGCTGCTTGAGCGTCCTCTGCGGCTTGGGCTTCCTCTAATGAGCGAAGCATTTCGTCAAGCTCTTCGGAAGTTAATTCGTCATCGGCACCGTCCACTGGAGCAACTGGTGCAGCATTTGGGTCTGCTGGAGCAACTGGTGCAGCAGGAACCACTGGTGCTGATGCATCAACTGGTGCTGCTGGTGCTGCTGGTGCTGCTGGTGCTTCTGGAGCAACTGGTGCAGCATTTGGGTCTGCTGGTGCTTCATCGGCTTCTAGTTCGCTTTTAATTCTTTCATGGAAAATTGCTTCCAATCTAGGACCGAATGATTCTTGCAAGAAAAGTTTTGCGTTTTCCACAGCAATCTCTCGGACTGCTTTAGCGTCTGCTAAAGAGCTTTTCAAAAGTTCGCTTGTTGATGATTTGGCTTGTGACATATTTTTGTTTTCCTTAATTGAAACTATTATAAGTTTCAAGACTATGTATTATCAATCTGTTACGTAAGATAGTTTCTCCGTATTTTGATAATAAATATATTTGATTTATACGAAAACTAAAAAATATTTATTATTAGTTGACAAATTAAAATGAAAATCACGAAAACCGAGCTTAAAGCCATTATAAAAACCATAATTTTAGAAAATTTACACGAATCTGTGTCAAATTCTTCAAAAAACATGGCAATAAAGCCACTTGTGAACTTTACATCACTTGATGGTGCGATACAATCTGAAAAAGGATATCCCGTAGATGATAAAGAAAAGAACATTTTTATTGAAAATGTCAAAAAGTTGGGAATGGTCCCAGATTTTAAATCAAATTATTCAGAAGTGCATATCAGCAAAACAGATGATTTTGGTAATACTGAGAGATTTGTTTTCAAAAAATTAATAAGTGTTGATTCTCAAACAAGTGGTAAAAAAGAGTTTCTTTATGCATGTTATTTTGAGGAAACTGAAAAAGTAATGGTATCACTGTCACAAAAATTTTATGATGAATCTACAGATAAATTGGACATTCTGATAGATTTCATCAACAACAACCTTCTATAACAATGAAATTTAAACATATATTATCGACATTTCGCCCCGATTTGGTTTCTGAAAATGAAAAAAAGGAAATGGATTTGGAGGATTTTGACTCACCTAATGGTTGGTTGTGGAAAGAAATTGATTTGTTAATAAACATGGGATTTGATAAAATATCAACCTCTCGATTATCTTTGCAATATGAAGATGATAAAAAGGCGTCCACTATAGAAGTATATAAAAACGAAGATGGATATAATCTACAAATTAATGATAGAAAGTATGTTTTTAAAACTTTTAACACAATGTTGGATAAAATAGAAGAATTTGGACAAATTGAATTATAATTATATACACATATGGTAAAACTTGTTGACCTCCTAAAAGAAAATAATGTTCTATCGGCTCAAAAACCGATGAATACAAATGTTGCACCATCAGGGCAGCACACACCACAATCACAGATAGAGTTGGCATCTGAGCCAGCTATGCCACGCTTGACCAAAGAAGAAAAGCGTGAACTAATAGAAAATGTGGCAAACTTCAATGCTTATTATGAAAGCCTATGTTCTAAAAACATGAAGTTTAAAGAAACTGCCAACAAAATAAAAAGAATATCAGCATTGGCAGAACGTTATGTTCAGACCGAAGTTCTAACCGAAGACAATTGGATGGAAGCTCGTAATGCTGAAAAACATCTTAAAGAATTGAAAAAAATGGCAGATACGATGGAAGCACTATCTGAAGATTGTTATGAAAAGATGCGCCAAATGGAAATGACTTACGACGAATCTGGTCGAATCCTTGAAAGATATTTCAAGATTAACTAAAAAAATTCAAACCATATATATAAACGAAAAACCCATGCATTGCATGGGTTTTTCTTTTGTAATTATTTCCGTCTAACGAATTAATCTTTAATCATTTCACTTAGTATTTCTCTAACGAGTCCATCAACTTTATCATATTTTACATGTGGGATAATTACATTATTTCGGTCAAACCCTTCGTTGAGTTGACCCATTGGAGTCATAAATGCCCCGACTGTGCTAGGATTACTAACAAAATCAAAACATATGAGTTCCAAATCGTCTTGCACTTCAAGCGTTCCCTCTCGCAGATTTTTCTTTGTGCTGCCCATGCTGCGGCTTGATATGCCCAATTTAATTCCGGCTGCAAACAAATCTCGTAGAATGTTTCCAGATGGTGTATTTAAAATTTCCACTGTGCCAACCAAATCGTCCCCTACCCATTTTAAATCAACTACGTTATGTGAAACGTTTTTCAAGTTAATGATTGGAGACTCTGGATGGTCAAGTTCCCCAACGGCCCGTCTATCTCTTACAAGGTTTTCTTGGTATTTCTGTGCCTCACGCATTAAAATATCTTTAGGATACACTCTACCATTTTGATTTTTTGCATTAGCTCTCTGCAAAACACCCTCCACACGTAGAGGTCCACCACCACGAATAGATTCATTCAACATTTCTCTCGAAACCTCAAATGGAATCACATCAACTAAAAGTCTTTTATCGATATTCATATTTTATACTCCCTGTGTTGCTACGTTTGGTCTAACTTGCCCCGGAGCAGCCTGACCCGGTGCAGCTTGTTTTTTTGGTTCTGGTAAAGGTTCAGAAGAAGCTTTAGGCTCTTGTGGGCTGGATGGTTTTTCACCCTGTTGAGCCGCTGTATCCTGTGCTGGTTCTTCCGTTTTCTTTTCGGCTGATGGTAATTGTGCGTCACCTTTTATAGTGATTTTATAACCGGGTTCCAAGAAATACTCAGATTCTTTACGTCTTCCTTCTTCAATCCCTCGTAAAACAACAACATATCTATCGTAATAATAATCAACACCAACGGATGATATGTTAACCACATAATCCTTTTTAGGTTGACCATATCCTTTAGATGCTCTTGCAACTATCTGCTTACCCTTTATTTTCTCGGATAGTTTTGACTGAAACGCATCTTTTTGCTGTTCCGTGGCAGAAAGTATTTTCTTTTCAAAATCGGAAAAATCAAACCATACGTTATACTTTGAAGCATCATCCTGACCGGCTTGTGCAGGTTGTGCATCAGCAGTTGGTGCCTGTGGTGCCTGTGCTGGTGCAGTCGGTGCAACCGGTGCATTAGGGTCAGCAGCTTCATTCAATTTCTTCTTCGCAGGTGCCACTGGTGCAGGAGCAGCGGGTTTCTTAGGAACTGGACCAAGGTTTGCTCCGGTTGGTCGTGGCAACGCAGGTTTATCTTTCTTTTTAACTGTTTTACGTGCTGCAAGCAATTGATTCATTCTTTGCTGGACACCACGAATACGATTGGCAATTTCAGGATTTCCCTGCAATCCCTTTGCTCTACGTGACAAAATATCAACATCTGTTTGAGAAACATCTGCTTTGTCGATGGTTGAATACTTTGGGTCTTTTGGTGCGCCAACACCAGTTACAGGAGCGGAATCTTCATCAATAGATTTTGCTGTGGTAAATCCAAGCTTTTCTATATATTTTGTAGCGTTATTCTTCGTTCCTCTACGACTAAACGCATATGGGGTAGCATAACCAGCAACGTCCCCCGTTGTAGTCATTTCTTCGAGTTTCTGTTTAACTCGATTTTTTATATACTCCTTGAGAGTGTTTAGTTGTTCGGCGTTATTTTTTTGCATTTTGAATTTCCTTTAGTAATTCATATGAAAGCAATAGAACCATCACATGATTATCTTTTACTGAACCTCTTGGTTTTGTCTTCTCCAACTGTTTACAAATTTCGTTGAGTTTAATTTTAGTTACTTCCGAATCAATCGTTTCGTTCATTTTCTTGATTTCTTCGGCTAAACGAGTATATTCCGTCGCAACATAATCATTCAAATTGTTCGTGTTGCTGATATTATTTATATATTCTCTCAAAAGAACTTTTTGATTTTCGTTTAAAACGCTATATTTTTTGTTAAATGTATCTATAAGGATTTTATAAGATAACATTCTAACGCTTTCATTTTCTTTTTTATATGCTTCCAATAGTCGATTCGTTTCTGAATTTTGTGCCTCTGCTTTAGTTACGCACATGTTTTCAACCAAGGTATTTTTAGCTTGAAGAATTTCTTGAATGTTAAATTTTGTGTCGTGGTTATTATAACTTTCAAATAGTTTGTAAACACTTGCCAATGACTTGTAATCTTTAACATTCGATTTCAAAAAATCTACAAGTGAATATTTTTCTTTAATCTCACGAATCAAGTTAAACTTCTCGTATTTTAATTTTGATTCATCTAAAACTTTACGTTTTTCCAAAACAATTTGAATCAACCTATCCGCATCTGCTTGATTACGAATATTTTCTTTCAAGAGACATTGATAAAGATATAGCTCTTTACGTAACTCACGGTCTTTGCCGAAGCACCGGAATAAAATATCCCTAGCCGCAGATTCGTCTTTACCGCCAAGAATGTCAGCCGTTATTTGTCTTGTTAAAAGTTCAAACAACAATCCTGTATTTCTTATTTTGGAATGTTTAGCCTTTGTTATACTCATATTTTCGGAGCTTAATTAATAAATATCTATTATTTTTATAAAATATTAAAAATCACTGTGTTTTTCTTTATTCTATTATGTTTGTTACGTCTAAAAGACTTTTCTTGGTCTTTACCTCTTTAAGAAGTTGTTTCTGTCTATCCAAATCCGACAACAAGCCGTTTAACGACAAACTACTTTCAAGTTTTATGTTTCTATATTCGAGTCGTCCAGTAGGGTCTTCTCCCAGCGGATAATCGCTCGCCTTTTTATTTCCAGCCTGAGATTCACGTTCCTTCAGTTCTGCGGGTGGTTCTGACTTTTTATCAGCGGCACCCGGTTCACCCTTATCTCCAGCCAAAGCAGTATCTAACGCATCTGGACCTCCACTGTCAGGACCAGCGGCGTCTCCACCATCACCAGCACCGGCATCTGCATCACCACCCATTTTTATATTAGGTTTTGCAGGGTCTTTACCATCTTCCTCAATCATAGTCAATCGGAAAGTGCGTTTAGCATCATCAACAATTTGTGAGCGCATAACGGCTATATCTTCATCAGTCAACTTGAATACTTTTCGATATATCCATTCTTGTGAGAACATCTTGTTCTCAACCATATCATTCATCAGATTGATTTTATCCGAAAGGATGCTTACTTTTTCTTTCTCGAACACCGTTGATGGGTTAACAAGGGAGAGTTTGAAATTAACAAGACTGTCATCTCTATATCCCTGTGAGTATAAGTGGACAATTGCTATCTTTTTAAGTTCACTTATAAAAATGTTCTGTATTCTCTGGATGGTCTTAGAGAATCGCATATCTTCTGAAGCTAGTGTTGCTTTACCAGATATAGCCTCATCGAAACCTAAGAATGCTTTTGGAATCTTCAATGCTGCCATCATTTTGTTTTTGATGTATTCAATGTCATCAATACCGGTGAATTCCATACCTTCGAGAGTATCAATAGAAGTTCCACTATCACTACCACGCACAGGAAGATAGTAATCTTCAAGCATGTTCTGAATATTATACCGCAAGTTATATTCGCCGGTTCTTTCATCCATATACGGAACCTTCTTGGTTTTGGAAATTAGTTTTTCCATATATGCGTCCACTTCGTTTGGAGCAATGTTACCGACATCGACTTTAAATATTCGTTTGGATGGCGCACGAATAATTCGAGAAATCAACATAGCATCTTCCATCAAAGAAAGCTGCTTCCACACTCTACGTGCGCCTTCTAACATGCTTTTACCATATGGCAAGAAGTTTGAATCAGAGAGCAATCTAAAATGAGCAATTTGATAATTCTCAATTTCTTCCAGTTTTCCACCATCTTGAGAAATAACTTGGAACTTTATGTAGTTTTTATTATCTGGATTACTATTCTCTATTCTGGTTACATTGTAAGCAGAAATTGGTTCAATCATATACACACCATATTCCGGCGAGATATATAGGCGCAAATAAAAATCACCATATTTTGAAAGATTTCTTATCCAACTCCATGAATTAAAATCAAAGTTTAAAACATCAAAAAACAAGTTATTTAAAATACCTTTTATGTTACTATCTGGAGATTCAATAACCAACGTCTGGTCCAATTCATTTTTACTTAGACATTCATCTGCATAAATATCTAGTGCGGCAGATATGATTGGGTCCATGTCCATTGTATCATAATCTCTAAACAATTCAATTCTCGAAGCCTGATACGACAATGTGAAATCACGAGAATATGAGTTATATGGACTGGTTCTTACCCGATTGAAGGAATCACGATAGGATGCTCGGTCTGTGGCATATTGAACCTCATCAGTATCAACTATTTTTAATTTTTTGCCACCGACGTTACGGACAATTACATCGTTGGAGAATAATCTCTTTAAACGTGCAAATACTGACCGTGATTTTAAATCTTGAAATTCTTTTTTTTCCATATATTTTTTTATTTAATCAACCACATCAAACTTTCTTCATTTCCACCAACGTTTCTTGCAACTGGACTTCCCAACTGCATAACATAAGGATTTCTTTGAAATGTGTTTGCTTTATATATCTGCTCGTTGCCTTCGGTTCTTTTTATCGAATCTAACATAGAGCGATTTAACTCAACACCCTCTGTTCTCAATCGCAACGCAGTATCTCGCACCCACAATCCTATACCGAGTGACATCACTAAATCATCATTATATCCACGCATTGCCTCGGCTTTTTCACCATTCCAAATGAAAACACTCAATTCATCCACCAACCGTGTTGAATTTATTTTTAT
>Ga0181343_1000494_pt1 | contig 17231 bp, 25 predicted proteins | sample Su13VDMLBSD_FD_130110 | JGI IMG/M metagenome (GOLD analysis project Ga0181343, IMG submission 130110) | Freshwater viral communities from Lake Michigan, USA - Su13.VD.MLB.S.D | ecosystem: Environmental > Aquatic > Freshwater > Lake | place: USA: Michigan | collected 2013-07-15 | reverse complement strand
TCGGCGGCAGATGGCACCAAAGGCGTGATTTTGCCTACAGCGGTAGCTGGTATGGTAATTATTGTTAAAAACACCGCTGCCGGCGCGTTGAATATTTATCCCGCCACTGGCGGGGCAATCAATGCAGTTGCGGCCAACGGTGCGTATAGCATTACAAACCTTACCAGTTCGTTGTTGGTGGCATCTTCCACCACCCAGTGGTATTCTGTTCCATTGGTAGCATCCTAACCAAATGGGGGCTTCGGCCCCTATTTTTAAAGGAAACATCATGACCTCTTATACCAAACCAATTGGCGTTGCTTTTGAAGACCAAGACATCATCGGGTCTAACTTTGTATTGTCTGGTGGCGAGTTGGGTTACACCGCAGAAGCAAGCGGCACAGTGACTCAATTGACAAGCAAATCGACTGGCGTAACCTTAAACAAGTCCGCTGGTCAGATCACAATGAACAACGCTGAGTTGGCTAACGTCACAAACGTCACGTTTACTTTGACTAATAGCACAATCAGCGCAAAAGACGTTGTGATTTTGAGCGTGTCTTCTGGCGCTACTGCTGGCGCATACAACTGCTGGATTTCCGGCAAGGCTACTGGAAGCTGCACAATCACATTGCGTAACCTTTCAGGCGGCGCGTTGTCTGAGGCCGTAGTAATCAACTTTGCTGTGATTCACGTACTATAAAACCAACTAGGGGGCTAATCACCCCCTTCTTCATATGATTTATCTTGAACATGAAATCCACGGCCGAAAAATAGCCTACATGGAAATGGAAGCTGAATTTGATGAAAAAAATGGCTGGACAAGGTATACTTTGGACACGCCTGTTGAGGCGGCTCCTGTCGCAAACGAATTGGAAGTTAAACGTCGTCGTGGCCGACCTAGTTTAGAGGCGGCAGAACAAGGAGCGTAATATGGCCATTTACACCGCTGGCGATCAAATCAACAGAGCATTGCGATTGCTCGGCGTATTGGCTGAAGGCGAGACAACTTCCGCGTCCGTGTCTCAAGATTCATTGATGGCGCTAAACCAGATGATCGACTCATGGAATACTGAGCGTTTGTCTGTTTTCAGTACCCAAGATCAAATATTTACTTGGCCTGCGGGTGAAATTAAACGCACACTTGGCCCATCAGGTAACTTTGTAGGCTTGCGTCCTGTGTTGTTGGACGAAGCCACCTACTACCGCGACGCAGGCACCAACGTGTCTTACGGTATCAAATTTATTAACCAACAGCAGTACAACGGGATTGCTGTTAAGACGGTGACATCAACATACCCACAGGTCATTTTTGTCAACATGACCTATCCCGATGTTGAAATGTATATCTATCCCAGACCCACACGGGATTTGGAATGGCATTTTATTTCAGTCCAAGAACTAACTCAGCCAGCTAACTTGGCAACAAATATTCTGTTTCCGCCAGGCTATTTGCGGGCGTTTGTCTACAACTTGGCTTGCGAAATCGCACCAGAGTTTGGCGTGGAACCTAGCCCTCAAGTGCAGCGCATTGCGATGACTTCCAAGCGCAACTTGAAGCGCATCAACAATCCCGACGACATCATGTCCATGCCTTACGCTATCGTGTCATCCCGTCAACGCTTTAACATTTTTGCAGGAAACTACTAACATGGCCACCATCGCAATCACAGCTCTCCCCGTAGCCACTGCTGCCGCTACAACCGACGTTTTACCTATTGTCCAAGGGGGTACAACAAAACAAGTTACCAATGCGCTGTTGTTTACCAATGCAACAATGGTTGCGCCTGCGCTAGGCACCGTTGCCAGTGGCAATATCAGCGCTTGCACCAGCACTAGCATGGTGTTAACCACACCAAATATTGGCGCGGCCACAGGTACAAGTTTGACTGCCACGGGCGCTATTGTGTCAATTGGTACTGCTGGCGTGGGTTACGCCACAGGCGCGGGCGGCACAGTTGTGCAAGGAACAAGCCGCACGACAGGCGTGACGCTAAACAAAACAACGGGTGCAATCACCATGTTTAGCGCAGCAGGAACGACAACAGCAGCGACATTTACTGTGACCAACAGCACTGTGGCGGCAACTGATGTAATCATCCTAAATCAAAAGTCAGGCACAGATCTGTATGACCTAATGGTCACTGCTGTGGCGGCGGGTAGTTTTAATATCACATTCCGCACCACTGGCGGCACAACCACAGAAACACCAGTATTTAATTTTGCAGTTATTAAAGGCGTAGCTGCGTAATGAAGACGCCGATTCTTGGGTCGGCCTATGTTGCTCGCAGTATCAACGCTGCGGATAACCGCATGGTCAATCTGTTCCCTGAAGTGATCCCCGAAGGCGGCAAGGAACCTGGCTTTCTCAACCGCGCCCCTGGCCTCAATTTTCTGCAAACCGTAGGGACTGGCCCAATCCGAGCCTTGTGGGCGCATCAGACCAATGGCAGCGACTTCTACGTTGTGTCGGGCAATCAGTTCTTTAAACTGACCGGCTTGACTGCCACACCTACGTTGCTTGGCACCGTGTCGGGCACTGGCCCTGTATCTATTGCTGACAATGGAACGCAGATCTTTTTGGCCTGCAATCCTGATGGTTTCATCTACAACGAAGTCACCAACGTATTCGCCCAGATCACAGACCCTGACTTTGCTGGCGCGGTAACAGTAGCGTACCTTGACGGCTACTTTGTCTTTAACCAACCCGACAGCCAATTCATTTGGGTGTCGCAGTTGCTTGATGGGCAGTCAGTTGATCCATTGGACTTTGCAAGTGCTGAAGGCTCACCCGACGGCGTGGTGGGCATCATTGCCGATCACCGTGAGCTGTGGGTGTTTGGTACTGATTCAGTTGAAGTTTGGTACAACTCTGGCAACGCTGGCTTTCCCTTGGAGCGCATTCAAGGCGCTTTCAACGAGATCGGCTGCGTGTCGGCGTACACCATTGCCAAGATGGACAACGGCCTGTTTTGGCTAGGCACAGATGCCCGTGGCCAAGGTATTGTGTACAGGGCAAACGGCTATACCGGTGTTCGTATTTCCACTCACGCCATTGAATACGCCATCGCCCAGTACGGCAACATCTCAGACGCTATTGCCTACACGTACCAGCAAGAAGGCCATGCTTTCTATGTGCTGAGTTTCCCAAGCGGCAACGCTACATGGGTATATGACGTGTCCACCCAAGCGTGGCATGAACGTGCTGGCTTTGACAATGGCAAGTTTATGCGGCACCGCAGCAACTGCCAATGCAACTTTGGCGGCAACATTATTGTTGGCGACTTTGAGAATGGCAACATTTACACGTTTGACTTGGATGTTTACGCCGACAACGGCGGCATTCAAAAGTGGCTGCGCTCTTGGAGAGCGTTGCCGACTGGCCAAAACAACCTCAAACGCACAGCGCACCACAGCCTGCAATTGGACTGTGAAACAGGCGTGGGACTAAATTTATACCCTGCGTATGACAGTGAAAATATTGACACTGAGTCAGGGTTAGACCTTGTGGCCGAATATGTGCAGACGTTTTTGGCCACTCAATCAGGCGTTACGTTAACCACTGAAGCAGGAGATGGTTTTGAATCTTTGGGTCAATACGATTTGTCGGATACCGACATCACTGGGTACAACTTAGTCACTAACTCATACCTTGCTGCACCAGGCTATAACCCCGAAGTTATGTTGCGTTGGTCGGATGATGGCGGCCACACATGGAGCAATGAGCATTGGTCACCAGTTGGCAAGATTGGCGCATATGGCCACCGAACCTTTTGGCGCAGGCTTGGCATGACGCTCAAGCTGCGCGACCGTGTATATGAACTCTCAGGTACTGACCCCAACAAAATAGCCATCATGGGCGCGGAATTGATCTTAAGCCCGACCAATTCTTAATTATGGCCACCAGTCCAAACGCCACCCAGATCACGCCTCCACGGGTGCCGATCATCGACGAACGCACTGGTGCGGTGTCGCGGGAGTGGTATCGGTGGTTCTACAGTCTGTACAACATTGTTGGAACAGGCACTGGCATTATTCCAGTCGCTAGCGGCGGTACAGGGTTATCCACTATTCCAACCAACGGCCAACTGCTGATTGGTAATGGCACAGGGTATACCCTAAACACTCTTGGCGTCGGCGCAGGCATATCTGTCACCAATGGTGTTGGCACAATATCAGTAGCTAATACGGGTGTGTTGTCAAACATTGCTGGCACAGGTATATCAGTGTCCGGCGCAACAGGCAACGTGACAATAACCAACACTGGTGTGCTGTCGTTCTCAGGTGGCACGACCGGCCTGACGCCATCAGCGGTCACCACAGGCGCTGTAACGCTTGCCGGCACTTTGGGTATTGCCAATGGCGGTACAAATGGCTCTGCAACACCTACCACCTACGGAATTGCTTACGGCACGGGTACGGCCTACGCATTTACCGCTGCGGGTACAACTGGTCAAGTATTGACAGCCACAACAGGTGGTGTGCCAACTTGGGCATCGCCAGCCACAAGCGGCACGGTCACCAGCGTGTCGGTAGTGACTGCCAATGGCCTAGCCGGTACAGTGGCAACAGCCACCACCACGCCAGCAATTACCCTAACAACGACAATTACTGGGGTTCTCAAAGGCAACGGCACAGCTATTTCGGCTGCGGTGGTCAATACCGACTACTTTGCGCCGTCTGCGCCAGCCACTAAAGTAGCCAACTTCACCGTTGCTGACACTGAAGTTTGGCTGATCAACAACAAGTCTGGCTCGACCTGTACGGTGACTTTGCCCACTGCGTCTAGCTGGACGGGTCGGGTTTTGCGGTTTCAAAACTACCAAGTCCAAGCGGTTGTGTCGGCGTCGTCAAACGTGGTACCTTTGACCGGCGGTGCGGCGGGCACGTCTATCCTGTTGGCCAGCTCGGGCGACGCGGCCACGTTGGTGTCCGACGGCTCCAACTGGTTAATGACACAATATATACCTAACAACATTCTTCTTTTGGAATAAAATGAACGACATTGCCGTTGAGTCAAACCTGAAAGAGCGCGTCGAAGCGTTACAGGTAGAGCTGTCTAAACTGCCTCAATACCAGCCTGAGACAAAGCATTACTTTCACGGCGGGATGTATTGCCGCGAAGTGTTTCGCCATGCTGGAGTTTTAGTAGTTGGCGCGGTGCATAAAAAAGAGCACATGTACTTAATTGTGTCGGGTACGGTATCAATCACCGCCGATGACGGCGTACATACGGTCACGGGACCGCATTTGTTTCTAAGCAAGCCTGGCACAAAACGTGCCGTCTATGCAGAAACTGACGCTTTGTGTATGACTTTTCACGCAATTGAAGAAAAATCAATTGAAGAAGTTGAAGCTGAGCTAGTTGAGGTTGAAAACAATACAATGTATCTATCAGGTAATATACTTAAACAAGAAGTTTTGGAGGTGTCGCCATGACATTCTGGGTCGCAGGAGCTACAGTAGTTAGCGGTTTTTTAGGCTCGGAGGCTGCGGGGAACGCTGCTGATGTACAAGCTGGTGCAGCCAATCGCGCGGCTGACTTGCAATACAAACAATACCAAGAAAACGTAGCAAGGCAAAAGCCTTTTTACGATGTTGGTGTCAATGCGTTGCCAGAACTTGTCAAAGCGTCCAAGTACACGCCGTTTGGGATGCAACAATTCCAGCAAGACCCAGGCTATGGTTTTCGCTTAAAAGAAGGCCAGCAAGCACTTGATCGTCAAGCAGCCGCCCGTGGCGGTTTAATCTCTGGCGGGGCTTTAAAGGCCGCGCAACGCTACGGTCAAGAGATGGGTAGCCAAGAGTACACCAACGCTTTTAATCGGTATCAATTAGAACGCCAAGCACGCTTGAATCCATTGCAATCCCTTGCAGGTATGTCGCAGACCACGGCCAATACGCTTGGTACTGCTGGCCAACAAATGGCAAGCAATGTTGGCGAAGCTCAACAAAATGCTGCGGCGGCAAGAGCATCGGGCTATGTCGGCCAAGCAAATGCTTTAACTGGCGGTTTAGGCACATACCTAAATTACAGCCAAGGCCAAAATATGATTAACTCAATGCGCGGCGGTGGCGGTGGTGGGGCGCTCGGCGGCCCTAACAATTTTGACCCCTTCAATATGATTAATTTTTAAGGCCACATCATGCCTATAGATCCTAGAATTGCACTTGGCGTTCAGCCACTTCAAGTTGCCGACCCAATGGCAAGGTATAGCCAACTTGCGGGTATTCAAAACGCGCAGAACCAAAACGCGTTGGCGCAATATCAGTTAAGCGCGGCGCAAAGAGCTGACGAACAACAAAACAAGTTGTATGCAGCAGCTCAACAACCAGGCTTTAAGTTAAATTTTGAGTCTGCCATTCAATACGGCGCACCTGGCATTGCGGCTTTTAAAGCGCAAGAAGAAGCGGCTGCTGCTGGGTTGACTCGCAAAAAAACGCAAGGCGAAATAAACAAGCAAGAGGTTGAGTTAGTGGACTCAAAACTAAAGCAATCTCGTTCGTTATTAGACACAATCAATCCCGCAGACCCTAATGCGCCTGCGATGTATTTGAAATGGCATGAAGCCAACCACGCAGATCCAGTTATTGGCCCTATGTTAGCCGCCCGAGGTGTAACAGCGGATCAATCACGCGCTCAAATTGATATGGCAATTGCTCAAGGCCCACAAGCGTTTGCAGATTTAATAAATAAATCCAAGCTAGGCACTGAAAAGTTCATGGAGTTGAACAAGCCAACTACAACTGTTATTGACCAGAGCGGTCAAAAGCAAATGTTCCAAACTCCTGGGCTTGGTGGCGCGCCTAAGTCAGTTGGCACTTTTGCTGATGTGCCGTTGCCTGCGGCGGTAGAAGCACAAAAAGTAAAAATTGCAAAAGCTGGCGCATCAAATATTACTCAGACTACCGAGAAAAAATTTGGTGAGGTGTTTGCGGGCAAAATGGCCGAAACTGACATTGCCAAAATGGCTACTGCTGAGAAAGCGCCTCAGTTGGCCGAAAGCGCCAATCGAATTATTGATTTGGTCAAGCAGGGTAATTTATTCACAGGCCCTGTTGCGGATGTCAAGTTGAACATTGCGCGCGCGTTGAATGTGGCTGGTGCAAGCAATGACGAAAAAATTGCTAACACTGAATCCCTTATTGCTGCTACAGGTCAAAGCACTTTGGATGCGATTAAAAGTGCAGGCTTAGGTACAGGGCAAGGCTTTACAGACAAAGATCTTAAATTCTTGCAAGGTATTGCAGGCGGCACAATTACCTATACACCGCAGACACTTACAGAACTGGCTAGACTTCAACATCAAGCCGCTACCCGCAGCGCAGAATCATGGAACACCCGCGTCAAGCAGTTGCCTAAATCGGCGACTGAAGGAACAGGTCTTTCTACTGAGCCAATTAAAGTACCGCCGTTGTCATCAGCTAAAAAAGGTGGTGCGCGTCCAGAAGGCGTCGGAGCTAATTGGACATTTGAAAGTGACGCCGCAGGCAACAAAGCATGGGTCAGTCCAGATCGTAAATCGTTTAAAGAGGTCAAATAATGGGTTTTGATCTTAACACCGCTGCGCCAGTTGCAACTGGTGGATTTGATCTTAGTACTGCAAAGCCAGCGCCAAGCGGTATTCCGGCACAACGCAGATCGTTTTCAGATGTGCCTGGGGAAGCGTTGGCTAACGTCGGGGCAAGTGCTGCGGCGTTCTACAAAGGTTTAATAACCGCTATTACAAACCCCGTACAAACGGCAACAGGCATATTAGATGTCGGCGCGGGTACGTTACAAAATTTGTTACCTAAAGAGCTTGTTGATTTGGTCAACCAAATTGACACTAATCCTGAAGCATCCAAACGCGCCGTTGATACCGCAAATGCTGTTGGCGGTATGTTTAAAGATCGTTACGGCAGTGTTGAAGCGTTAAAAAACACTTTGGCAACTGACCCTGTTGGCGCGGCGGCTGATTTGTCTACATTGTTTACCGGCGGTGCAGGTGCAACGGCTCGCATAGCGCCCGCAACATCAAAAGTGCTAAGTACTGCCGCTAAGTTTACAAACCCATTAGCCCCTGTTACTGCGGCGGCTAACTATGGATTGGCGTTGGGTGCTAAAGGTGCAGGCAATGTAATTGACGCAATGGCGGGTGAACGTGCGGCAGCACGTGCAGGCAATATTGTGCGTAACGCGTTGACTGAAGAAGGCCGAGCACCACAAAACTTAGCTGCCGCGCAAAATGCGCTGGCCAACGCGCCACCAGGCATGACAGTGCGTCAGGCTTTGGCAGATGTGACTTCACCGCAAGTTCAGTATCTTGGCAAAACAGTTGAAGCCAAAACCGCCCCTGGCCAAGCGCTGTCTGTTCAGCAAGCGCAAGAAGCAGAACGCATGGCTCGGTTGCAAGGGGTTACACCTGATTTGCAAGCCGCCGAAACAGCGCGGCGAAATGTGTCTAAACCGTTTTATAACGCAGCCACATTACCCTTAACGCCAATTAACACCGCGCCGTTGACTCAACAACTTGATACGATTTTGGCTGCAAACCCAGGCAACGCAAAACTTGTGTCTGCGTTAAATCAAGTAAAAACAGGCTTAGAGTCTAGTGCTAGTGCACAACAAGTGTCCTCGGTGTTGGATAACCTCAAAGATTTAATTGCCAGCAAAGACAATAAATTTATTGTTAGCAATTTGGTTGATGTCAAGAAAACAATTGAGCAAGCGTTGCCAGGGTATGAACGGGCCCAACAAGTATTTGCTGCCGCATCACCCCCAGTTAACCAAGCCAAAGTCTTGGGCGCAATGCAACAAGTTCTTACACAGCCTCTTGGCGCTGGTGAACGTGCGCTGCCTTTTATGACTGCATTAGGGCGCGGCGAAAACGCGCTACTCAAAAAAGCAACTGGTGCAACAAGATACGACGACCTAAGTCAAGTACTGTCACCGCAACAAATGGGTGTGGTCAAAGGTATTGAATCTGAATTGAAACGCAACGCCGAGGTTGTGCGTCAAACGCAAGCTGGCGCAGACGCCATGAAAATAATTATGGAAGCTAATCAATCCAAGTTTCGTCTACCTAGCTTTTTAGATGTCAAAGTAACGGTGACAAACGAAGTGCTAGACATCTTAAAAGATAAGATGAGCGCAAACGTATTGAAAGAACTTGAAAAAGGTTTTAACTCCGCGCAAGATTTTCAAACACTGCTGAAAAAAGTTCCCGCGTCGCAACGTCTTGATGTGCTAAGGGCGCTTGGCCAGGCTAATTTGAGCCCAACTAAACTGAACGTCATTACGCAAACTCAAAACGCCCTTGCGCCAGCGCAAGAAAACCAAAATGCGCTGCGGATTGAAATGAGTGGGATGGCACCGCAATATGACTGACAATACTTCAACCAAAATAGCCGTCCACGAAGCCGTCTGCGCCGAACGCTACGCGGCCATTGAGAAGTCATTCATCGATGGCGACAAGCGCATGTCTCGGATTGAGTACTTGCTTTACATTGTTATTGTTGCTGTGTTGTTTGGCCCAGGCTTTGCCGGTGAGCTGGTCAAAAAAGTCTTGGGGCTGTAAATTGATCCACTCAGCATCCTCTTTGCCGCCAACGCTTGCGTTGCCGCCATCAAGCAAGGATGCAAACTCTACAAAGACGCCAAAACGTCTTTCATGGAGGTCAAAAAGACTGTTAATGAGGTCGCTGAGATATATAAAGAAGTTACTGGGTTTTGGAGTAAATTTAGTAACTTCTTCAAGTCCAACGACAAACCCGCCCCGACCAAGCCTGTGGCGAAAAAGGAAGCCTATGTCGCCGTTGACGAAACCCAAGTCATGGCAGACATCGTTGTCCAGCTCTCCAACTTCTTCAGACTGCAAGAACAGCTTGCCGACCACATAAGGGAAGAGGAAGAGAAGAGCAAAAACGTCTACAACCCTGATGCCAACCTGATGGAAGCCGCGTTGAAGCGGGTCATGGCGCAAGACCAAATGGCGTTGCTGGAGACTGAGATAAGAGAGGCGATGGTGTACGGCGCTCCTAAAGAGATGGGGGCGTTGTACAGCAAAGTGTTTGATATGCGGGACGTCATCAAGGTAGAGCAAGACAAAGCAAGGAAGAAACGGGATGATGAATCATGGCAACGCAGGGAAGAGGAGCGGCTCCTAAGAGAAAGGCAGGCGTATCTGCTGGCGACTATCCTATTCCTCCTATATATGTGGTTGCTCCTCGGCCTCTTGCACAGGATTGGGAGATAGTTGTGGGGTGGATTGCCGCTTGTGTTCTTGTAGTATTGTTACTGCCGCTGATTGGAATGTTGTACATGGATGTGCTTCAAACCAAAAAAGAAGCTCAGACGCAGATTGAAAAGATGGAAAAAACACGCAGAGAATTTGAACAACAGAAACGCAAGGAAGAAAAATGAGTGAAGAAAAAATCCAAGCAATGGAAACCAAAAGCGCTTTGGTTGAAAAAATCACATTTGCTTTGTTGCCTCTTTTGTTTTCGTGCGTGGTTTACCTCATGTCTGCGCTGTCTAATTTGTCCCATGAAGTCACCATCCTCAACAGCAAAATAAGTTTGGTGGTTACTTCAGACAACAAGCAAGCCAGCAACACGGGCGCTGAGTTGGCAAGGGAGAAGTTGCGTCAGGACTTGGAAAAAGAAATCCAAAAGAACCGTGATGACATTCAAGTCAACCGTTTGCACATTGCCATCTTGGAAGACAGGGCAGGAATGAAACCTACATTCAAAAAGGAAGATAAATGATTCCAATAGTCGCATCCCTCCTCGGTAGCCTTGCCCAAAACGGGCTGACGCTGCTATCCAGCGCCATCCAAGCCAAGGGCAAGGAAGTGGTCGAGAACACGCTTGGCGTGAAGATACCCGACAACCCTACGCCTGAAGACGTCAGCAACCTGCGCCAGTTGCAGTTTGAACATGAAGAGCGCCTGCTTGAGCTGGGCATTGAGAAGGCCAAGATGGAGTTGGAAGAGATGAAAGTGCTGGCGGCAGCAGCGCAAAACGAAAACGACAACGTCACAGATCGCTGGCAGTCGGACATGAATAGCGACAGTTGGTTGTCCAAGAACATACGCCCTATGTCGTTGATTGCCATCTTCTTTGGTTATTTCCTGTTTGCCATGATGAGCGCCTTTGGCCTGAACGCCAATGAGTCCTACGTCCAGTTGCTTGGGCAGTGGGGAATGCTGATAATGGGCGCGTATTTTGGTGGACGCACTATAGAAAAGCTAGCTGAAATGAAAGGCAAAAAATGAGCCTCAACAAAGAACAAGCGGCGTTTTTGCTGGACATGTGCAAGCTGATCCAATACGCAACCGACCAAGGATTCCTAGTCACTGGCGGCGAACTGGCGCGTACGCCTGAGCAACAGGCCATCTACTTCAAGACTGGTCGCAGTAAGACAATGAACAGCATCCACCTCAAACGCTGCGCCATTGACCTGAACTTCTTCAAAGACGGCAAGATCATCTGGGATAAGGAGGTTCTTGCGCCTCTTGGGGCGTATTGGGAAAGTCTGTACCCGAAGAATCGTTGGGGCGGTAATTTCTCCAATCTGGTGGACTGTCCACACTTTGAACGTGTGCCAAAAACATAGCGAAGAGGACTATCGTTCCCACGCCAATGATCGCGCCAATCACTAAGGCAAATACGGTTGCAATCATTTAATTAACTCCCTGTACGCTTTGATGGCGTCTTTCAAATCGTTCTGCAAATGCTGAATCTGGTCGTGCTGCTCTTGCATCTTGGCGTAGGCTTCCGCCGCAAACTTGGCCAAGTTCTCATGGCTCCAACTTTCAAAGTTTGGCATCTTTTTTCTCCTGCAGTAGTTTTCGCAACCACTTGGCGCCACCAAGTTTTATCCATTGTTCGTACTCGCTTTGCGTCACACGAACGCCAATGGCCTTGCCGCTTTTGGTTAGCTCACTCTTTGGTCTTGGCATGGGTGCTGCTCTCCTGCTCTTTTAGTGATAAAAATTAAATGACATTTGGTGCAACGCCAAACTAAGCCGTATTCAACTATGGTTTGCCCTCGGCCACGTAAGCGGCCAAAGAATGTGCGTATTTGATTAAGCATCTTTCCCCCATCGTTTACATAGTTCTTTTACTGTCTTACTTTGCTTCTTCTTGTTGCACACCTCACTCTTAGAGGCTTCTTTTGCTTTCTGTTGCAGTGTCAGCGGCGCTGGCGGCTCGGGAAACAAGCCATTGAACCCCACTGTGCCTAGCACTGCGCTGAGAATGAGTTTGTCGATCATGGTCGTTTAGCCTCCTGTAAAAGTTCAATACGCTCGCGTGACGCCCGCAGCATGGTGTAGCGTTGGTGCAGCCGCTCCAACACCACCACACGCTTGGCGTTGGCTCGCTCATGGTTCAGCATGTCCAAGACCTTCTGTTCGTCAAAGGTCTTGAGTTCGTTATTTAGTTGTCGCCAGGTGAGTTGCAATTTTGTCCTCCAGTTTTTTAATTGTTTCCATGCTTTTGCTCAACTTACGCCAAGCGGCATTGAAGTCGCGTTGGTATATCTTGTGAATAGACTTCTCAGCCTTTAGCTGGGTCTTCCATTTAAGTAGTCTCATTTCAGTTCCTCCATAGCAATATCCGACACAGCGCGTTTATCATGTAACGCGCCCCAAATCTTTTCGTCAATAGTCTTGTTGGTCATCATCACGTACACCCACACAGCGTGTGCTTGGCCTGAGCGGTGCAAACGACCAACGGTCTGTTCGTATAACTCGAGACTCCACGGCAAGGACAGAAACACCATGTGGCATCCACCAAACTGAAGGTTGAGGCCGTGGCCTGCTGACTTGGGATGGACGGCAAGCAATCGGACGTTGCCTGCGTTCCATTTTTTGATTGCATCCACGTCGTCAAGGGTTGTAACGGTGAAACGTCGCTTAAGTTCAGCGAGCTCTTCTTGGTACTGATAGACGATGATGGTGTTGGCATGTTGGTTTTCATTTAGTAGTTCATCAAGTCGGTCAAATTTATGGGCGCTAAACCACACGGCAGTCTGCGTAGAATCGAACCTACCAGGTGTTTCGGAGGCAGTCCTACGTGTGTCGTATACAAAGCCACTGGCCATCTGCTGCAACTTGCCGGTCACCACCCCCGCATTGATCGCTGTGACGTCCAAGGCTTGGAAGTCCTTCTTCATCTTCTCGTAGGGCTCACGGTCATCTAAATCGCACCGCACCTCGACCACGTGCATGGGCGGCAGTTTGTCTTTGTATTCGCCAGCTTCCAAGACGTAGGTTGCAGGCTTGATGCGCTCCATGACGCCAGCCAACGATCCAACACGCGGTGCCCACTCACCGAAGTCTTTGTTGATCAGCACAAAATACTGCTGCATGAACGCGCCTTTAGACCTGCCAAGCAAACCTTGGTCAACAATCTTGCACTGGCCAAACACATCCTCCAAGCCGTTGCTGGTAAAGCTGCCGGTCAAGCCCCAGCGCACGGTCATAGGGTCAAGCACTTTCATCAACGCCTTAAAACGTGTGCCTGATGGGTTCTTCAAACGCGTCAGCTCGTCAAACACAATGCCGTCAAAGTCCAACGCCTGCTCGGCCAACCATTGAATGTTGTCGTAGTTACTGACCACAATCTGCGCGTCGGAACGCAGTGCCGTCATGCGTTGCTTAGGTGTACCCACTGCCACGGCCAAAGGTGTGTCAGGTGCCCACTTGGGCTGCTCGACTGGCCACACGTCGGTGCAGACGCGCTTGGGTGCAAGAACAAGAAAGCGCTTGACCACACCGTTGGCCAGCATGTCTTGCATGGCCGTCAGGGTGATGGCTGTCTTGCCAGCGCCAACGGGAGCCAAGATCATGGCTCGGTCGCGCTCGTACAAGAAGTCAGCAGCTTCATTTTGGTAGGGTCTTAATAAATTCATCTATCTGTTCCGTTGTCCATAAACACGCATACTTCTGATTCAGCAAAGCCATGTCCGACATAAACATCTTTTGCAACACCGACAGTCTGCCGCCCTTGGTCTTTAACTCCACAAACCATGTGCTGCCATCAGGCAGACACGCGATCCGGTCAGCAACGCCCTTGCGCCCAGGTGAGGTGAACTTGTACGTCTTACCGCCAATGCGCTCAACCGCCCAGACAAAATGATTTTCAACTATTTTTTCTTTCATGTCAAAAAGTTTAGCACAGTTTTATTTTTTGTGCTATAGTTCAGTCTCAATCAACTAAAGGAGAGTTCAGTGAACCACAGTAATATCGTCGGCGGCTCAACCGCCAAGCGCGTAATGAACTGCCCAGGCTCTGTAGCCTTGGTGCAGAAGATGCCACCCCAACCCAGCAACAAGTACGCCGACGAGGGTACGCTGTTGCACAACGTCATCGCTGAGATTGTGATGACTGACAAACACCCCGAAGAGTTTTTGCACACCAAGTACAACGACCAAGTGTTGACGCTGGACTTGATCGACAACAAACTGGTGCCAGCCCTTGCCGCGCTGGACGTGATCGACCCAAACAAGGAGATGGAAATTGAAGCCGAAACACGCGTTGGCTTTGGTGACTTACTACCTGATGTGTTTGGCAGCACTGACCTTATCGGTCGTATTGGTAGCCGCGCTGTTGTTCTTGATTGGAAATTCGGTGACGGCGTTGCTGTTGAGGTAGAAGAGAATCCACAGTTGATGTTCTACGCCGCTGCGGCCATGCGTACCGAAGAAACCAAATGGGCGTTCAAAGACGTCGAAGAGATCGAGATGGTCATTGTCCAGCCACCACAGGTCAAGCGTTGGGTGACCACACCAGCTCGCATTGCTCAGTTTGAAAAGGATTTGGTCAAAGCAGTCAAGCTGGCGCAGCAACCCAACGCCGAACTTAAGATCGGTGACCACTGCCGGTGGTGTGCGGCCAAGCCCATCTGCCCACAGATGACTGGCGCAGTAGACCGCGCGTTGAAGACCAGCATCGACGGCTTGGATGCGCCCACAATCAGCGCGTATCTGAAGAATGCTGATATGCTGGAGCAGTGGATCACTGACCTGCGAGCCTTAGCGTTGCAGATGCTCGACTCAGGCGCAAGACTCCCCGAATACAAGCTGGTGGCCAAACGTGCCATCCGCCAATGGACTGACGAAGACAAGGCCAAGGTTGCTTTGTTTGCGTTCGGTCTGACAGAATCTGAGGTGATGGAGACTTCGATAATCTCTCCGGCCAAGGCTGAAAAGGCGCTCAAAAAGCGCAAGCAAGCCCTGCCGGATGATCTGGTCGTCGCCATCAGTTCAGGTAACACTTTGGCAAGCGCAGACGACCCGCGCCCCGAAGTGATGATCTTGGGTAAGCAATTGACCGCTGCCCTTTCTAAACTCCAATAAAGGAAAATCATGTCCAATCTAGTAGCGTTCTCTCAAGCTGGCTTGCCAGCAGTATCCACCTTGTCAACCGCGTTGCGGTCGATCCAATCCGATGTCGGCCCAGCCGGTACAGCCATCCTCAAAATGGATAAGACTGGCCACTGGGTCTTTGGTGCCGATCAAACCGAAGTCGAAGACGACAGCAAGTGGGCGATCAACCCTTTCTCTTTTGTCCACGGCTTTATTGCTTGGGGCGATGGTGAAGTGTTGGCCGAGAAGATGACCAGCGTCAGCCAGCCGTTGCCCGAACTCGACGAAGCTCCCCCACAGGCTAAGAAGGGTTGGGAGACACAGGTCGGCCTGTCATTGAAGTGCATCAGTGGCGAAGACAAAGGAATGGAAGCGCGTTACACCACCACGTCAGTGGGCGGTAAGAAAGCGGTTCAAGCCATTGCAGTCGCCTTGGCCGAGCAGGTCGATAAAGATCAAACCAAGCCTGTGGCTGTCGTGCGTCTGCGTAAAGACCACTACGCCCACAAGTCCTACGGCAAGATTTATACGCCTGTCTTTGAAGTGATCGAGTGGATCAGCATGGACGGCGAGGCTGAGCCTGTTGTTGAGGCTCCCGCTGCACCAGCAGGCCGTCGTCGCCGGTCTGCCTGATGACTCTTTGGTGCGATTTCGAGACGCGTAGCGCCTGCGACCTAAAAGTCGCGGGCGTTTATAACTATTGTCAAGACGCCAGCACCGAAGTGCTGTGCATGTCTTACGCCTTTGGCGATGATGATGTGCAGACATGGTTGCCTGGCCAACCATTTCCCGAAGCAGTACGCAACCACACAGGCCCCATCTACGCCCACAATGCAGCGTTTGAGCGCCTGATCTTTTGGTATGTCTTACAAATAAATTTCAAGTTGGAGCAGTTCGTCTGCACCGCTTCGCAAGCCCGCGCCAACTGCGCCCCTGGCTCGCTCGAGGACGTTGGCCGCTTTGCTGGCGCGTCCATGAAGAAAGACCACCGTGGTGCGCAACTGATCCGCCTGCTGTGCATACCCCCATTCAAAGAAGACCCTGCGCTCATGGCCGAGATGGTGGCCTACTGTGAGCAGGACGTCCGCGCGATGCGCTCCATCAGCAAAGCCCTGCGCCCGCTGTCAGCAGAAGAACTGGCTGACTACCACGTCAACGAGCGTATCAACGACCGTGGCGTGTTGGTTGACGTGCCTCTGTGCAACGCCGCCGTCAAGTTCGCCAGTGATGAGCTGGTCGAGATCGAGCAGATCGTGGCCGAGGTGACTGAAGGTGAGATCACCAGCGTCAGATCACCTAAGATGCGTCAGTGGGTGATCGACCGCGTGGGCCCTCAAGCACTCAAGCTGATGGAGTCCTACAAGGACGGCGAGAAGAAGTATTCGATTGACAAGACTGTGCGAGCCAATTTGCTTGCGATGGAGAACCCCGATGAGATACCGCCCGCTGTTGCCGAAGTCATCCAATGCGCGGACGACCTATGGGCGTCTTCGGTTGCGAAGTTCAGCCGCCTTGCAAGCCTTGCAGACGTCGAAGACCACCGAGTTCGAGGCGCTTTCGTATTTGCTGGAGGCTCTGCCACTGGACGAGCCAGCAGCTATGGAGCCCAGGTTCACAATTTCACTCGCAAGTGCGCCAAATCGCCCGAAGACGTTAGAACTGCAATGGTCAGAGGCCATTCAATTGTTCCTCAATTTGGAAAGCGCGTTACAGATGTCCTCAAAGGAATGCTCAGGCCCGCACTGATACCGGCTAAGGGAAAGTCCCTAGTCGTCGCTGACTGGGCAGCTATCGAAGCCCGCGCCACCCCGTGGCTTTCCAACTGTCCAGCAGGAGCGCGTAAGCTGGCCATCTTTGCCCAAGGGGACGACGTGTACAAGGTCAACGCCGCCGCTA
>Ga0181343_1000492_pt1 | contig 17303 bp, 36 predicted proteins | sample Su13VDMLBSD_FD_130110 | JGI IMG/M metagenome (GOLD analysis project Ga0181343, IMG submission 130110) | Freshwater viral communities from Lake Michigan, USA - Su13.VD.MLB.S.D | ecosystem: Environmental > Aquatic > Freshwater > Lake | place: USA: Michigan | collected 2013-07-15 | reverse complement strand
TTGTGGAGGGATTCAATTCGTGACCCTAAAAGGCAAAAAACTAAAACAAAGTCATAAGCCTTTCAGGTTTCATGATTTATACCGTGTCAAGTTTAATTATTTTGATACTGAAAAGAACGTATGGGTAAAAGGAGTGACCGAGGATGTACTGACTCCTGTTGGCAAGAAAAGGCATAGCTTAGCCGCTAAAATGATTAGAAAGAAGTACTGTTTGTGTGAAATTGTATCTGTGATTTTTTGTTGACAGGGGAAGTGATGATATTTAATTTTGATTTGGGTGGCAAAGAATACTCTATGGATTTATCCCCATCCCTGCGAGTAGCGATCGCAAGGCACTTGATAGGTTTACACAAGAAATACTGCGCCGCTAACCCTGATGAAAACATTGATCTTGAGGCGTATTTAACTTTGGTTGAGCGTTCACCGCACCCAGAGAATGAGGCAGCGCCGCCTGATGACGATGATGATTATGTTGATGAGGAGATTTTGCTTTTAGGGGAACTAGTGAAGCGTAAGGATAAGATGATCGATGCTTTGTTGGAGGCGTTGGGGAAGTTGAAATGAATGTAATTAATGATATTAGGGGATTGACCGTAGGGCAGATTGCGCCTGATAGTATCGTCAATGCTGACTGTCTGGAAGCTATGAAGCTTATCCCAGATAGATCGGTGGATGCTATCATCTGCGATCTGCCCTACGGCTGAATAAAGGTATAACAGCTTGCAAGTGGGATGTAGTCATTCCTTTTGATCTGCTATGGGAGCAATACAAACGAATCATTAAGCCTAATGGGGCAATTTGTTTGTTTGGTTCGCAACCGTTTACCAGTGCGCTTGTGATGAGTAATCCTAAGTGGTTTAAGTATGAACTAGTGTGGGAAAAGACAAAAAACAGTAATTTCTTTTTAGGTAAATATCAACCATTAAGATGTCACGAAAATATATTGATTTTCAGTAAAGAAAAAACTAATTACTATCCAGTTATGAGGTGGGAAGGAATAAAAGATTTTCGCAAAACATTTAATATTTGTCGTCATAAAGAAGATTCACCTTTACCTTTTTTTGGGAAAGTTCGCAAAAAAGATGATGGCTATAGACTGCCAAAAAGTGTTTTTAAATATTCAAATGCAGATACAACAAACAGATTGCATGGCACAGCTAAACCAGTAGCCCTAATCGAATACCTAATCAAAACCTACAGCCAAGAAGGCGAACTAATTTTAGACAACACCGCAGGGAGTGGAACATTAGCGATCGCCGCCATCAACACAAACAGACAATATATCTGCATTGAAAAAGATCAGCACTATTTTGAAGTGATGCGCGATCGCATAGCCAATCATGATCCAAACGCCCCAATCAAAAACAAGAAGCCCAAACCAGCACCAAAAGGGCAACTAACCCTATTTGACATTGCTAGTTAAATGCTTCTCAATTAACTCCCTAGCAGCGCCCAACCACTGCTCCGTAGTGATACCACAATCATTGTAATCAAGCTTTGTATCAACCCTTCCCGAAACATTGATACAGCCTTGTGTCTTGGCATGAATGCAAATCCTAGTGCGGATAAAGTCAGGTGAGCTTGTGGTGTTGTTCTTTCTGTCGCAATCAGTCTTAAATACTAAGCCGTGTTGCTCTACTTGGCATACTTTGCAGGTTCTCATGGTGTTTCCCCATCGTTTTATCAATTATAATCGCGCCTAAATCCGCAAAGTGTTTAGTGAGAACGAACTGCTAAAATATTGACAAATAGGGGAATAGAATATGTCCAATATCGAAACAATTTGGGACTCATTAACTTGTTTCTTAGGCAACGAATTAGGTCTCGAATTTAGCGGCAAACCGTTAAAGCCATTCAACTTCTTCAACACAGGCGCACAAGGCGGGATCGTCTTTGGCGAGATGGGTTTTGTTGATGATCAGAACAAGGGTACACGCCCTGTCTCGATCGGGCAGATGTTCCCAGTATATACCCGCACAGGCGATGTACCAAACCTAACAGAAGCCTATAAGTTAAGCCTAGCTTTATCCGATAAAATAGCCATAATCACTCGCAATTGGGTAAAGCAATGCTCTGCCGTTGGTATATACGGTGTGACTAACTTAACTGCATCAGGGCAAGTGCTACCCATTGATAATGTTAGGGGCGCTTTAAAACTAACTGATGTACCCGCTACGACAACGCCTACGACTTTGCCTATGACGGTGCAGCCGTTGACGGCTTCTTATTATGCGATCGCAGTGGTGAAGTTTGAGATGCAGTATTTGGCGAGTGGGGATTAGGGACTAGTTATTGAGTCTGCTCCTAACAGTAGCCATAAGCTTCTCATCATTCAAAACAGATATCAACATCAAAATAGTTCCAGTCTTACTAGCGCCAGTCTTTTTCTGGTAATCGTTAAGTATTTGAGCATGTTTATCTGGCAGGCGAATATCTAATCTTTTCATTGTATTTGTACAGATAATGCTGTACAATATTATCATGCTATTAGGATTTAAGACCAAACTCAAACTCAATAACAAACAGCGCACTGCATTAGTGAAACACGCTGGTGTAGCTCGTCATGCTTGGAATTGGGGTTTGAGCGCAACTAAATTCGTTCTTGATCACAACAAGAAAAATCCTGATAGCAAGATTCGGTTTCTATCTGCCATTGATTTACACAAATTACTAGTTAAGCTGGTTAAACCTGAGAACCCTTGGTACTACGAGGTTAGCAAGTGCGCTCCTCAAAATGCTTTACGAGATCTAAGTAAGGCGTGGGATCGATGTTTTAAGAAAATTTCTAAGCCACCAAGATTTAAGAAAAAGGGTAAGCACGACTCGTTTACTTTAGACGGAATTATTAAAATCAAAGGAGATAAACGCATCCAAGTGCCGCGTATTGGTACATTGCGAACCTTTGAGAAACTACCTCAAATACCAATTAAAAATGTAACGATTAGCCGTAAAGCTGATAATTGGTTTATTTCTTTTAAGATTGAAGTAGCAGAAAGGTCTAACAATCAGATCAATAATCCGACAGGTGTTGATTTAGGTCTATTGCGCTTTGCTACTTTGTCCAACGGTCAAGAGATCGACTCTCCAAGACCATTTAGGGCATTGCAGCAAAAACTAGCTAAACTCCAATGGCGCAATCGTTTAAAAGAGATTGGTTCTGCTAATTGGAAGAAAGCGCAAACTAAGATTGTTAGATTGCATGGTCACATTGCAAATATCCGCAAAGATTTCATTCATAAAGTCACAACGAACTTAGCTAAGAACCACAGCGAAATAGTAATTGAAGACCTGAATGTATCTGGAATGATGGCTAACGGCAAGTTGTCTAAGGCAATCGCTGATAGTGGGTTTTATGAGTTTCGCCGCCAGCTAGAATACAAAACTAAACTATATGGCAGTGAATTAGTTTTAGCAGATCGATGGTTCCCGTCATCAAAGCTATGCCCTTGTTGTGGTAGAAAAAAAGATGTTTTGCTATTATCAGAACGTGTTTATAGCTGCGAATGTGGGTGGACTTGCGATCGCGATGTCAATGCTGCAATAAATTTAGTACGGCTAGTTAAGTCGGATTTTAAGCCTGTGGACAAGAAGGAGCCGACTCCCTTGGTTGAAGCAGGAAGTAGACATTTTCCCAAGCAATTAGTGCTAAACTTTGCATAGGGAATAGGTTCTATTTAACGGGCATGGATAATGAGAAAGATTGCACTTAATTATTTCTATTCATCAGAGTTTCTAAACACAGTCCAAGTCATCGGAATCACCTCGATCCCTTACATTGTTTTAATCAGTAAAACAGGCTTTACTCTAGAATCGGTTCTAACATTGCTATTTGCTGGTGTGATTGGTGGTGCTGCCAAAGCGCGTAAAGATTTAGAGTTAAGTCCTAATCTTTATACTCCTGATGGAATAATTGGCACGGACAAGGCGCAGGCGATCGCGCATATAGAAAATGTACAACTCTTGTTATCGAAATTGCCATCAAAACGATAATAAGACTTCAGCTATTATTGTTTTGAATAATAAAGCAACTATAAAATAATGCTAAACTTGCTGTAATCCTACGCAGGATAACGGGGTGGCATCAAAAAATCAAAACAAAATCCCAAGAGGCGATCGCGAAAAAATCCTTACGGAGCTTCGCGCAATTTGTTATGGGAATTTGTCTGGGTTGATTGATAAAGATGGAACATTTGTTAGACCAGATGACAAAGATCCACGTTGGCGCACGATTAAAAAGATTAAAGCGACGACCATCACTACCGACAAATACACCAAAACGACACTTGAAATAGAGTCCTATGACAAGCTGCAAGCCATCAATTTACTAGCCAAAATCGAAGGTATTGACGGGCTTGCGAATATGATTAAAGCGATACGGGGGGCGGGTTTTGACATTATTGATGCAACGGAATTTAATACTGAGCAGACCGAAGTACCGCAAATTAGTCACAAACCAATCCAAGGAAGTCTCTTCGATCAATAAAATCCCCACTGAGTGGAAAGACTTCGCGCCGCTTACCAATATCCAAACATCAGGGACAGTAAAGCCATTCATTCCCTATGATTACCAGATCAAAGTATCCGAGGCAATCAGGGATAACCAAAACGTTGTCATCGGCAAAGTCCGACAGATGGGCTTTTCTGAGACTGTGATTAGCATTTGTTTAATGCGTGCAGTGACTGAGGCGGGGTTTGTTGCTGTTGTATTTTCCAAAACTCAAGCCGACGCTAGCGAACTAGGGAGAAGACTAAGAGATCAAGCTTTGTCATTGGGTGAGTTGTGTCCACCGTTTGCATCAGAGTCCAAAACTAGGATTGTATTTGAAGGTTTAGGCTCTATTTATTTCTTACCCGTCACCGCCCGATCAGCACGGGGTATTCCATCGGTAAGTATGATCATCTTTGATGAAGCTGCTTTTATTGATGGCATTGACGGGGTGTATCAAGCAGCTATGCCAACGCTATCTATGCTAGGTGATAAAGGTCGTGTTGTTTTTATCAGCACTCCTAACGGTCGTTCTGGATTGTTTTATAAACTGCTTGCTGATCGCGATTTGGTTCGGCGTATTGATGAGATTCGCTATGCCGACAGCGATCGCTTCATGGATATCTGGAAGACGGGGGAATGGGTTAAGGTGCTAATCCATTGGAGAGCGCACCCTAAATATGGCGCTGATCCAAATTGGGCGATCAAAACCAGAGCCGATCGCCAACTCACAATGCAGGCATGGAACGTTGAGTATGAGTTAGAGTTCAGTGAATCAGATAGCAACGTCTTCAACCATACCGATATTGAGGCATGTGCCAATGGTTTGCTAGAAGCTCCACAGCCCCGCCACCGATACATCATGGGTATTGACCCTAACAGTGGCGGTGACGATGAGTTTGTGACGCAAGTTTGGGATATTACAAGTTTCCCTTACAAGAAAGTAGCAGAGTATGCACAAGCTCAAGTTGGCAGTGATTACTCGCTTAATCGTAGTGCTTTGTTATACGACACCTATCAACCTAGTGTCGTTGCTATTGAAAGTAACGCGATGGGTGCATGGGCAATAGAAGGATTCATTAAGTACCGCCCTAGCGCCAACGTAAAAGGCGTAAATACCAATCAAAACTCGAAGCGCGTCAACACCGATCGTCTAGCTCTACTCATTGAAAATCATCAGCTAAGTTATGCCAACGATGAGTTCGTGGTGCAACTCAAGAACTTTAGGCAGAATGAACGAGGTCAGCGCATGGCGGCGGCGGGCTTTCGCGATGACAGGGTGATGTGTGCGGCGATTACTTTTGCGGTGTTGGATGAGGCGAAGCCTAGGGGTGCGGATTTGATGAGGCGGGGAGTTCTTTAAAAACATCATCCCAAGGTGCTGCTACTGTTTCGACAATATCTTCATCTTCCTCAAAATCATCAATAAAAACTTGGCTGATAAACTCCCCTTTTAAGTTAAATATAATGCGGGTGACTATAAAATCCCATCCAAAGAACTTAGGAGAATAGGTCGGGGTGTCAGAGTATGGCTTTTCTTGTAGTTTATTACCTGCAAACACAATGATTTGTAAGTCCTCGCTTTCGTCTCTAGTTATTTTGCAGTCGATGCCAAATCGTTTGTAAAGGGCGACAAACAGTTCCAGATCGGTAACCTCAGTATGTGTTTGGTTATTAGTCATGATGGCTTGATCAGTATAGGGATTTGCACATTCCACATTACATCTTTGATCGGATATTCCTCCTCATAGTAAGACTCAATCGAAGGATCTTCAGCGACACAAACCCATTTATCCTCTTTGTAGGTGATAACCTTTGGGATGACAAATAAATCTTCGCCTATCCATACTTCAGTACGATGCAGGCTCCATATAGGTGTACCGTCAGCGCACTCGCAGTAACCTGACACTCCTATTACGCATTTTGTAGCAGGGGTATCGTTCAAATCCCATCCAATCAAAAAACTTACATTCATTTTCTACCTCGTTTAAGTGGCTCCAACACCCGACAAAATTCAATCTCTTTCAACACATCGCCAAACTTCTTGAAGTACCCACACCCTAACAAACTATATGCTACTTGCATTTTAGCCTTAGCGTGGCTTGTTGCTTCGACTATGCAGTTATGGTCGGTATAGCGGCGGAATGTTATGCGGAATTTGCGTTTGGTCATACCTTCTTTACTCGATAATCCTTTCTCAAAAAAGCTTGATCAATATTCTTTGTAATCCAAGCTTTTGCTTCAGCTTTGGTGTCTAGCCTCAAGATTTCGCTATTGTGCCTAACTCTATGAAAGGTCTTGTACCAAATCTCATAAGACATTTATTTGACCTCCAATAGTTTAAACCGATAAACCCATACCCAAGGGTTGCTTTTAACCAAATCCCAACCGCCGATCTTGTCCTTGGTTGGTTTGTGGATATAGGCGATTTCGGAGAGGTAGGAATCAATAGGAGAAAACATTGGTTCGTAGACCTGATTAACATAATCAAGATAAACAGCACCATGTTTACCGCCCATAGGATCTTTCTCAATCCCTTCCGCGATCGCCGCCTCAACCGTAATATCAAGCAGCCTTTCCAACCTAACATCAGTAATCTCAATCCAATAACGGGCGAAAGACTTTAACATAAATCTGGCGATCTGCTTAGAATATATACCAGTTTTGCGCCCTAAGATTTTGGCGATATCGTCTTGAGTTACAGGTTTTAAAATAGTCTTTGGATTGTGCCAGAAATATTCGATTTGATAGTATAGCGATTGATCGGGCGCGAGAACTATGCGCGTTGGTTCTGTTAGGTAGCAGTAGTCGCCTACTCCATATTTAGGTCTATCTCTGCCACTGGATAGGCGGCGCGTTTCGGTTTTAAGCCCTGACAGTACAGCGCAAAAGTTGTCCTCAGTGAAGCCTATGGGTGGTGTTCTCATGATTCGCCCCTCATGGCTAAAATTTGCGAAATCATCAATCCTGCATCGTGCCAAGAAACCACTTCTTCAACACTGCCAAAATCTTTGCTGCGAATCAAGTAAGAGAGATCGCCTTCATGGAAAATCTTTGCAGTCATCCTTTTGCCAGAAGTACTAGAAAACTCTAATACGCGATCGGGCATATCGTGGAATACTTCATACTCATGGCATTCAACTGCGATCGGTGCGAGGTCGTTGGTTTTAGGAATGTATTTGATTTTAAACACATAATTCTCAATGGTTTCACCACACGAGATTTTGTGTCTCATCCCTTCTGTAAAATCGTCAAGTTCATCGCGCAGGTTTTCGGCGTAAGTTTTTTTATTAAATGTCATAGTAATTCACTCCATACTTTTCCGTCTAGTTCAGGCAATGAAATCTTTTTACCGCCTTCAACCTTCTGCTTATAAAAGAATTTAGTTCCAGTAGCCACGCATTGATCACGCAGCGATCGCACTGCATCTTCGCCGCCAATCGGTTCTCTAGCATTGTACCCAGACTCATAGCCAGTAATCACCAAATCAACGGGCATCATGTCAAGGTTGAGATTTAGCGGTTCTAGCAACGGTTCACAGGAATAAAATGTTTTCCATCCTTGCTGTTTTAGCTCCTGCAAATGATAAGCCCTAGCCTCAAATGCTTCTTGGGTTTCGATTGATGTCCCAAGCCAGACGTTAGGGAATGGATATCCTTTCTGCCAATGCGATGAATGCGTGATTTTATTGCTAGGCTGCTCACGGTCTATCTTGTCACACAAAGCAACCAATGCAGAGAATGAGCGATGACCTGACAGCGCTTTCCCTTTGTAATAAAGGCGTTCATTCAAGTATTTAGCCATCCGTTCAGGGCGCTTAGTTAGGATCTGGAAAGTATGCTGCGGACAAAGAGCCATCACCGCAAAGGCTTGATCAAGCCAATCATCTTGTACGTCTTTGTGGAATAGATCTCCCATTGACTCAACAAAATAAGTCTCAGGCTTTGTCCTTTGCAATGGCTTGAGCAGGGCTTCGGCATCAAAGTTAATCTTGCCAGTCCATTGAATTTCGCCGTTAGAATCTTTCCTAACTACACCGTCATAACCTTTAGCTTGCATGTCTTCCATGCTTTGCAGTCGCCATGCCATGTTTTTTGCGTAGCAATTAGTGCATCCGCTTTTGTCTTTGGTTGATAAGGTTACAGGGGTGCAACCTCTGATAAAGTTCCATGTGTCGCCTGTCCATTCGATTTTGCTCATCGTAAACTCTCCTTGATTTTCTGCTGCCAAATTTGATGTTTTAAAACTTCTTCAGGGGTTCGGACTGGATGATCTATCACAGCTTGCCAAGTTTTCTTGTGATTGGGATTACCTTTCAGCATTGCGAGTGACCATGCTCTATTTTCGCCATGTTTAGCGATCGCGATTTGCATTAGATCCTTGAGGGATAGGGGTTTAGCCATTAATCTAAGACCTCTTTATACAATCCGATCATGCCCATAGCTTTCAAAGATTCAACGGATTCCGTCTTAGTGGCTTGAGGATCGCCCAGAATATATTGCCGCCTCCACTCCTTCTGTTGTTGGACAGTGACTACCACACCTCCCATGTTTATAGGATCTGGCTTTGCCCAATCATTCGCAACCCATTCCAATTTTTTTGATGTCATTACAATTTCTCCTCAATAATTCTCTTCAAATCCTTAACAAGTTGATCGCAGCTATAAAGCCACCGATCGCCGCCAATCATCTGACCCAAATCAATATACGAGCCTCGATAGGTGTCTTGGCTGTAGAACTGAATCGCTGCTTTGATGGCGATCTCGTAGAATTCTTTGCGCTTAAGCAGCGATCGAGGGATACGCTTCTTACTGTTTGACCATCCGCAATGAGTACAGACATAGATTTGCGTCCCGTCTTGGTTCTGTCGTTTGCGCTTTGTTTGTTTGCCGCAGTCAGGGCATTGCGGATTTAGTTTGTTAGGTGCTGGCATTAAACTTCATTCTCAGCAAACAATAAAATGACATTACCTCCAATCGGGGCGATCGCGTCCCTCAAAACAACAAATTCAGTGTCGTTCTGATAATTTTTTACTGGGTATTTAGATCCATTGATTGATACAAAATCTTTGTCGCGGTCTTCGATTTTGTATTCAAATTTGTCTTTACCTACTTTGCGAAAATAGATCTTGCCAGATTCAAATGTTTTAAGCGTTGATGCTTCAGTAATCGCGTTTTGCGCTAGAAGATTTTCTCCCCAGACTACAGTTCGGTATTCGTTTTTTCCAATTCTTTGATCATAAATCATATTATTTATCCCTCGCATTAATAATCCTACTTACCAGTTTCCAATGCTCACGCGCTGCATCAAGCCTAGCCAATTCATAAGCTCTAGGGCGATCGCTTGGCGACATAATGCAATTCAAAATACCTGACATTAAATTGTCTAAGGTGTTATTGGCGATCGCGTCTTTGATTCGCGGTACAAATTCGCGATGATATTGCAGCACCATCATACGGTGCTGATATTCCGATGCTTTGACATAATCTTTGGACGCGATCGCGGATAGATATCGATCTTCATCCATGTCAGAATCAACCAACCAGTCGATATCTTCTTCAAAGCGCTCCAATAAAGTCTTCGGAACTTCAGGGGTATTAGATGCTTTATCAACTGCATCTAACACTGAGACATACTCACCTAATTTCTTTTTCGCCATTTCTTTGATTACGAATCGAATAAACTTATCGTACCATCGAAGTGCAAAATAAGTCAATAGCCCTATCTTGAAATGCGTAAACTATCCCTACGCATTGCCTTAAGCTTGTCCATTACTCTATTAAGCTCAGTCATCATCTTAGGATCACCGCCTTTGTCAGGATGGTATTTCGCCGCCAAATTACGATAAGCAGCTTTAGAAGCCTTGTAGAGTGAGGCTTCATCTGGAAAATCTTTTGGATTAACGCCTAAGAAATCATAGGGTGTGGATTCTTTTTTTGGTTCGGTCTTAGGCTCTTGTTTGGTTTTAGATTCAGGCTCGGATTTAGGCGTATTTGTCTCAGGCTTAGATTTTGGCGTTGCTTTAGGCTTGACGTTTTTACTCCTCAACTTAGCCTTATCAAACCCCTCAGAACCTTTTGCCCTCCAAGGGGAGTAGTACTTCATGAAGTCATACAAGCTGATATCTTGGTCTAATTCTGGGGCTTTCTCGTTTGGTGATGACTTCGCGCTAGGTTTGTTTTTGTTAGGTGCAACCAGCGCCGTAATCTCTTTGCTTGTATCACTAATCTCCTTTAACCTAGCAATACCCTCTGGCGATGATTCTTTCTGCTTACAGGATTGGCTGTCAGGTACGCACCTTGTCCCCTTCTCACCTTTGCAGGGGTGATTACTGCCTGAGCATTGAACAACGGCTAATGCAGAGTCTAATTTGGTTTGTGCTGATGGCAGATACTGAACTTGGTTATTACTCAGGATGAAACTATAGTTGCGGCGATCGCCCACGAACTTACCCGACACCTTGCCATCGGCGCTAGGTTTGTAGCTAAGTATTTGTACTTGTTTAAAATATTGCTGTAACTGCGTGTATAGCAGTGTTGTTATTTTCTTTTGTAATGCTTTTAAGTCTGCCATGATCCACCCCGTTGCTTATGTGAATTTTAACAGTTTTATAAGGCGTGACCGTGCTATATTTGGGCTAACTATATGTGTATGCCGTTTCAGGTTTATTTGAGTTTTGGTTTGTGTGTGACAACTATTTAAAGCGAAATGACGAAGGGTATGGCTATTGAAACCCTCTCACATGGAAATTTTGACAACTATTACTATGTTTACCAGCCCCTCCGAGGGGTTTCTTTTTTGGCTACTTATATTTACTTCTTCCTTTCAGCACTTAAGAATAGTAGTAATAATAGTCAAAATAGTCATGGGTGCGGGTTTGAGCGTACATATACTTCTGCATTTTTGAGCAAAATAGTCATCACACCAAAAAAGCCCCTAAGTAATTTTACTTAGGGGCTTTTTTGGTGTGATTGTTAATTAGTTGTGTTTTGGCGCTTAGTTTTGTGACGTTGTTGATTTGTCATTCATGTTGACATAGAAATTCTCATAAACAGTCAAAACGCTAAGCTTTTTATGTTCATTCCAAGCATCGATCAAGGTAGATAGGAAAGCAGCCTGATCTAGTTTTGAATGAGGAGTACAACTGATGTTTAGGTAAAAGATAAACTGTGCCAGAGTCTGAGGATCGTGTCGAACACCCATTGAGATTAGATTCTCTTTTAGGTTGACAAACTCTGGGTAGCGAGGACTGCTTTCAGGGACAAAAATCAAGCCTACTGTGTCGCTCATCGTTTTATCTCCCCGCCATCAACAAATTTTTAGCCTCACCAATCGCCACGCCCTTGACATGACAACCAACTCCATCTTTACCCTTGCCAAGCTTTACTTCTAAAGTCATTTCGACAAGCGACATTAAATGCCTAGAGAAACGCTGAATATTGATAAGCTCCAATCGGTGCTGTTTGCAGTAAGTCACATAGTTAGGATAAAGATGAGTATCAGGATTGCCTGTCGCCTTGCCTACATAGGTTTTAGCTTTAGGGTCTAAAACAACGCTTTCATTGAGCCATGCTGCTACCGAATCAGTGGCGATTAGGTTGTCAATGTCGGGCTTTGCCTTGGGCGCGAATTTGTTGGTTAGCGCCTTTGCTTTGGCTTCGTTCTCAAGGGTTTTAGCTGCTAGTAGCGCGGCTTGTGATTCTTTGTAGCGTTGCTCGATGTCGAGGGGGAGTTCGTTTTGAGTAGACTTTAGAGCTTTAGGAGTGGGTTTAGAGGCTCGTGATGCGTGGATCAGTGTGTCGAGCTTGTATTTGATTTCGGTTAGATCGATGCTGACACGTTTTAGGTGGTTGTTTTCTTCTCTAAGTCGTTCGACTTCTTCGATGATTACAGCAGAAGCGTCTAAAACTGTTTGTAGATCATGGACTGGCTTTGACTCAACGATGTCTAGCATCTCAGTTCGGACTGCCTTAGCGATCGGCGAATCTCGCAACAACAGTCCAAGGCGTAGGGCGGCGCGAGGTGTCCAGATGGTGAGGGATGGGGTCTTATCTGATGTTGTGTTTAAGGTCAACACAACATCCTTTAACTCTTTGCCCTTCACGATTTTCAGCCCGTCAGACAGCAATTCGTCTCGGTTTGTTCTTGCAAAAGTTTGAACAGTGTCCTCTGAAATCTCGTAATATTCAGCCATTTGTTTTGTAGTAGCTGCACCCCTCCCTTGCCACAATGCCATCGTCAAAGCCTTAGCTTTGTTTAAGCACTCAACAGCCCGATCGTCGGTTACGTTAATTAACGTTTCGGTACGTGCAGACTGGGATTCAATCAAAATCAGGTCGTTCATGTTGTTTTATTCCGTAATAGGTTAAATTAATCAGCCTTCGTTTTATATGCAGTAGGTTCCTCAGCCAAAACTGGGCGATCGTCTGGGAATGTGATATCAAAAGACACGCCAAAAAATCGCTCAATCCGACGGATCAAGTCAATCGAAACAGCCATATCTTTTTCTGCGACCATCTTGTTCCAGTAAGTACGACTAATATCTAAACCTCGAATAACCTTCTCAACAGAGAGTTTGCTATCGATTTGAACCTGTTTAATCCTTTCTCCAAGGCTGGGAACTTCGACTTCCCTTTTCACTATTTCACGTATCAGCAAATCAAACCTCTTGATAATCGTACCTTTACAGTGTAAATCAAATGCCTCTATTATGTCAACCAACCAGTTTTTGCCTTTTGGTTGACAAGTGCGAATAGTTAGGTTTATATTAGGGTAAAGAAAAGGAGGATGAAACAATAATGACAACCCACAAAGTCGGCGACACATTCACCAGCACCAAAACTCTCGACGGTGGAACCGCCAAAATCACGCTTCTCGATGGTGAACAATACACGGTTAAAGAAGTACTTGCGGATACCGTCGTTGCTGAAGGCTATGTACATATTCGGCAAGAAGGCAAGTGTCCTGTCGATACTTTTGCCGTTGTTGAGTTTTTGTTTTGATTTTTAAGTATTGTTCAGTAAATAAAGATTTTATAGCCATGACTAACAACCCACAGATCGAACTTAGCCCCGACACCATTAAGTCCCTTAAAGCTTCGACTAAAGCCATTGAGGAGCTAGGTTTTAAACTTGGTCAGATCGGCACTGAGGCTCAGAAAAAGATTGTTGAAAGCATTAATCAGTCGGCGCAACAGATCAAGCCAGTTAAATTTGATTTATAAACAACCATGCTAGACAACCCACGTCCATTCATTCCCATCGTCCCGCGCCATCGCGAAGACATAAACAGCGAAGCTAAATACAATGCTTGGCTATCAACTGTCAAAGATGGCGATCGCGTATTGATTCAAGAGTTTCATCCTAAGAAAGATGGCTTTGATATTGATTTGGAACTTTGGTACTTCACAATGGCAGAAATCCAAGGTAATCGCTTGATAACCATCGGTATAAACGATCAGCCATTCAATATCAAAACTGGTAAATGTTGCTATTGGGGGCATCCTGACAGCGACTGGGGTAATGTATTCCCTGCACGTATCATTCCCATCACTAGATTCAAAAGCATTGCCCCTAACCTTGGTGATGAGTTTATAGGCGATCGCCCTATGTATGAGCCGCTATTCACACACAAAAATCGCCATGTCCTAAAGATTGATTCTCGACGGATTGCCTTCGTTCAAAACGATATCAATAGACTGTATCCGTACAACTATTTATACACAAGCTGTGGGTATAGAGAAGTTTTTATGCATGTCTTTACTGACGATCAATGGGAGGCGGATTTTAGTGATGTGACTTATTTGTATTCGGAGTATTTGAGGGATTGATTATGAGAAAAAGCAAGCGATGGAAGCGTAGAAACCGAGTCAAAAACGTTGATCTATACAATGCTTTTAAAGAGCTGGAAACAACAGCTAATCCCTATGCCTACAAGATTGTAAAGAATCAGACTTTCGGCTTAGTGCTTCAAAGAATTAACGATGCTTGGTACACCCTTATTTATGATTACAAGCGGTCAAGGAGGAATTAATGACCAACAAACCCAACCAAAACTGGCTAGACAACTTTCTCAAAGAGCTAGAAGCTATGCCGCCATCAGAACGCCCTTGGGCGGTAACAAAACTCTGTTTGTCTAGTCTCTCTGAAGACCTACAAACAGTTATATGGAAGATGGCAGAACACGATTATTTTGACGCTCAGACCATAGCCGTTGCTTGCCCTGAGCTTGCAGAACAAAGCGAAAAGCTCTATTTGCAACTGCAAGAGTTGTCATTTGTAGAAGAGTTTCCCCATCGTGGTCATAATCTTCATGAGTTAACCCGTGAACAATTGTTGAGGCATACACCATGTTCAATCAACTAACTACAGGCGATCGCATCAAGTACCAAAAGTACAACCTACCAGACACTTTTGAAGGCGTTGTCACTGGTATAGACCCTGACTATTTGCTAGTAACTGATGCCCACGGGAAGGAATGGTGGGAAGCAAAATTTATGTTTAGGAGTTTAGAAAAATGTTAACAAGTATTCCTAAAGTAGGCGATCGCGTCCTACTGATAGACCGTAACGAAGGCTACCGTGTGAAGAGCGAACTAAAACTATCGCCAGTCGAAAAGGTCGGATCAAAGTATTTGACCATTTCTCACTATGGCAGGCTAAAACAATTCCCACTTACAGGAATACGGGATAACTATGAGTTATGGGACAGCCAAGAGGCTTACGTGCGTCACTACCAACGAGATCGGAATATCACCAGAATCAAAAAGGCTGTGTCTGCTTGGGGCTTTGGCGACGGATTGAGCGATGAAGATTTGGAACAGATTATTAAATTGATTGAGGTGAAGAGATGACCATCTATAACAGACTAAGAAGGTTTGGATTTGAGTCCGATATATTCCCTAGAAAAACTTATGAAGGTTTTCCTGATCAAGTGATTGAAGTAATTAGCGATCGCATGTCCTTGCCACGTCCTCATTATTCGGACAACCGCTTCAAGAATGTGCAGTTGATGTATTTATCTCCCGAAGCCGATCTGTCATTACTTGATTGGGATTACAGCGATCGGTTCCGTCAATGGGACTTAGCAAAATACACGAAAGCAAACGAAGAAGGTTTAAAACATCACTTCCCATCAGTTCAGTTTTTCGAGGTTTTTATCGACGTTTTCTATGATGGAAATCGTGTTTTAAAAGCAGTCGCTGGTGGAGTAAACCACAGCAACGGGTATGAATATTTTGTACTAGGATCGGAGGTGCGAAATGCCAACTAAACTAGCCGTATTCAACTGGGAAAACCTCGACAAAGAAAAGCTCAAAGCCTATCAAAAAGATGGATGGGAAGTAGCTCTAATTGGCAATGGATTAGATTGCAGTTCATACAAAATCCATGCCAGAGAATGTAGTCGAGGTATGTTTTTAGGTTCTAGTGAAAAGGAAGTGTGGTCTGTAGCTGTACATCATAGAGGCGATGTTTATATAACTTTTGTTGATGGATCTTGCAGTCCATATAAACATGGCGACTATCAAGAAGTATGGGTAAGAAATCACTCAATCCGTGTTGAAGTCGAAAAGATGAGAGCCTTAGTCAAAGAGCTAGATATCAGACTGGGCTTACTTTGTCCTGATAATGGCTTCTCTGTTTACTTTGTCCGACCACACGAAGAGTGGTATGAGACTTATCATCGTACTCAATGTTGCTTTGAGGGGAAAGGCTTAAACTTTAGACTGCCTAACGATGGCATGATCGAAATGGCGAAACAGGCTTTTCATTATAGGGAGTTTAGAACTGTTTATGTAAAACTGTGGTGGATTTATCGGGAGTGGCAGGAGAGGACGGAGGATGAGTTGTTAGTGCTAAAATAAACCCACCGACCCAACCCCCTCGATGACAACCCAGTTACCACCCAGTGACGAAGTAGGTGGCTATCGAAACTGGCTCCTATGACTATTTTGACTATTATTACCATGTTTACCCAGTCTCTCGGCTGGGTTTCTTTTTGGGTACTTATATTTACTTTTTCCTTTAGTACTTAAGAATAGTAGTAATAATAGTCAAAATAGTCATAGGAGCGGGTTTGAGTTGTCATGGGGTTCGTCATTTTGGTGGCGTGAGTCGTCACTAGGGATAAAAAACGGTGTGTGGGGCATAGCTGAGGGTGTTGCGTTTTTTGTCCCCTGAAATACATGTTTTGAGTATTAACCACAAAAAAAGCGATCGCCGTGGGATAGGCGATCGCTTTTTTTGGATATGTGGTGGTTTTAGACAGTGACTAACTCTTTGCTAAACGCTTTCCACACTGGAGCAATAGGCGAATATACACAGGAACAAACCACGATCTCATCATAGATATTAGCCATAGTGATATCAGGTGTGAATACGTCAACCTTGGTCACTACCCAGTCTCCGTCGCGATAATGAGTTGAGCCATTGCTGCCTTCGTTGTTTCGCTCCGATGGTCTATAACCTATCTCTGGCGGCTTTGAGTCAGTGCAGTCATAATGAGTGCAAAGGATGTTGGTTAAGGCGTTGGTATGGGCAAATTTGCGCGTTTCCCATCCTTGCTCGTTGCCTGTTGCCAAAAACATTACTAGTCGTTTACTCATCGCTGTCACCTTTATAAAATTCGGTCTTACCTTCAAACACGCAGTCCGCTTTAAGGATCGCATGTTCGCCACTGATTACTTCTACGCTTTTTAATCGCCATTTCTGACGCTCTGCCATGTTCTCGCAGTCTTTGCGGTCTACGGCTGCGTGTCGTGATTCGTTTTTGTCTTCGTCGTATCGGGGCTTTGGCATTTTATTTTACTGCTAGTTTTGG
>Ga0181343_1000489_pt1 | contig 17328 bp, 7 predicted proteins | sample Su13VDMLBSD_FD_130110 | JGI IMG/M metagenome (GOLD analysis project Ga0181343, IMG submission 130110) | Freshwater viral communities from Lake Michigan, USA - Su13.VD.MLB.S.D | ecosystem: Environmental > Aquatic > Freshwater > Lake | place: USA: Michigan | collected 2013-07-15 | reverse complement strand
GAGAATTCATCTGGAACCACTGAAGATTATGGATCGGTAGGATTACCATTAGATTCTGGAATAGATTCTTATGGATATATCACAAATCTAACCACAGAATATCCATTTGGATTTATTGGAAAATTCATTGGATCTGCTAAGCAATCCTTTACCGAAGGTCTCTACACTGCTTCAGGATCTCTATTTGCTCTCAATGGTGCTGCGGAATCTACAAGATCCAATCCACCAGAATCCACAGCATTATTCAGATTTAATGGATCTGCAATAGAGTCCAATACAGAATCTTATGTTGGTTCTGGATCACTATTTACAATTGGTTCTAAGAAAGAAACATCTACATTTAGTTACAATATAAGCTCGATTGCAACTTACTCAGAAGAAGACTTTGAGTTTATTACTTCATCTGGAACCACTGAAGATTATGGATCGGTAGGATTACCATTAGATTCTGGAATAGATTCTTATGGATATATCACAAATCTAACCACAGAATATCCATTCGGTTCTGTAGCAAGATTTAGTGGTCATTCTCAAGAAATGTTCGATCCATCTTTTGCAGAGATTGGATTTGCCGAGATCAATATTTCTGGCAAAGCACTAACTAATTTTATTCCTTCATATGATTCTGTTGGTCTGTTCAATATTACTGGTGGCGAAAGATATTCAACAACAATTACTAATATATCTACAGCTACATTATTTACTATTGGTTCTAAGCAAGAATCTGCAGTATTTGATTACAATACAAGATCAATCGTAAATTACACAGAAGAAGACTTTGAGTTTATTACTTCATCTGGAACCACTGAAGATTATGGATCAGTATCATCTGAATTAGATTCCATTTCCGATTCTTATGGTTATATCACAAGTCTAACTACTGAGTATCCATTCGGATTTGTAGCAAGATTTAGCGGTTCATCTTCTACACCATTTACATATCGCGCCGAATTTGAATCTGGATCACTATTTGCTTTCAATGGTACTGCAGAATCTACAAGATCAAATCCACCAGAATCTACAGCATTATTACGTATATCTGGTAGATCACTTGAGTCGTTCGGCAGAGCATCTCATGTTGCAACTGGAACATTAACTTATTCTGGTTTCATGTCTGGCATGAAACTTACCGTTGCGAATCCAGTTGGAGGAACAGCATTTGTTTCTGGTTCTATCAAAGAACGCCAGAGAGATTCTTACGTTGGATCTGGTTCACTATTTGAATATACTGGAGCAAGTGAATCAGTTGGTGCTAATCCACCAGAATCTACAGCATTGTTCAGTGTATTTGGTAGATCACTCGAATCGTTTAGCAGAGCATCTTACGTTGCGACTGGAACATTAACTTATTCTGGTTTCATGACTGGAATGAAATTTATTGTTTCGAATCCAGTTGGAGGAACAATATTTGTTTCTGGTTCAACCAAACAATCATTTGCAGAAGGACTTTATACTGGTTCTGGATCATTATTCGCATTTAATGGAGCAAGCGAATCTATTGGTGCTAACCCACCAGAATCTACAGCATTATTTACTTTACAAGGTTCAGCGATTCAGAAGAATACAGAATCTTATGTTGGTGTAGGTAATGGATATCTTTCTGGTGCGTTAGTAGAAAGAAACACAGAATCTTATATTGGTACTGGATTTACATCTATTATTGGTTCTCTTGAAGAATCATTTAATGAAGGACTTTATACTGGTTCTGGTTCTCTATTCACATTTACTGGAGCAAGTGAATCAGTTGGTGCTAATCCACCAGAATCTACGGCATTGTTCAGTGTATTTGGTAGATCACTCGAATCCTTCACTGAAGGGAATTACAATACATCTGGATCCGTTTATATTAATGGATATGCAGACAATATTAAATTGTCTTATGGAAATGTTGGATCTGGACTCATCTATGTATCTGGTGCAATCAGTGACATTAAACTATCATATGGCAATGTTGGATCTGGTTCCCTATTTGGTTACACTGGAGCAGCAGAATCCAAGACAGTTGATATTCCAGAATTCTTTGGTCTATTTAATGTCAGTGGATCTAAGTTTGAAGCATACGCAAAAGCTCCATACATTGGATCGGGTTCAATTACTGCAAATGGAATTGCAACGGAAAGAAATACAGAATCTTATATTGGATCTGGTAATACTGTTATCTCTGGATTAGTAAATGCAGTCTTTAAACCAACTGTAATTGGTTCTGGATCTGTATTTGTATACGGTGGTGGCATAGAGAAACAAACTAATTCTTATGCGGGCAGTGGTAATCTATTTGGATTTACTGGTGTTGTAGAATCTGTTGGTGTAAGTCCAGATGATACATTTGGATTATTTAATATCTTCGGTTCTGCTGTAGAGAAGAACACAGAATCTTATATTGGTTCTGGAGACACAACATTATTTGGAATTTCTGATACCAGATTTGTTCCAAATTGGAATGCTTTTGGATCTCTATTTGGATATGGTGGCGCAGCAGAATCCAAGACTGTTGATATACCACAATTCTTTGGTCTATTTAATGTTAGTGGTTCTAAGTTTGAATCTTATGTCAAGGCACCATATGTTGGATCGGGATCAACTACTACAAATGGTGCCGCAATAGAAACAAATACAGAATCTTATGTTGGTTCTGGTAATACTTCTATTTCTGGAAATGCTAAGTTTGTAGTTGTTGCTGCTAATATTGGATCTGGATCTACATTTGTATACGGTAAGGTAATTGAAAAGCAAACAGATTCTTATGATGGATCTGGAACATTATTTACTATTTTCGGTTCTACCGAATCCTTCACTGTAAATCTACAATCTACTACTTTATTCTCAATCTCTGGCGGTGCAACAGAATCCAACACAGAAAATTATGTTGGTGTTGGTAATGTTACATTTGGATCATCTTCGAAAGAATTGTTCACTCCAAATAATATTGGATCTGGATATCTATTTGCTATCAATGGTGCTTCCGAATCTTATGCAGTTGCGGAAAGATCCTCTGGTCTATTTGAAATAAGTGGATTTAATATTGAAAGATCTACAAATGCATTTGCATCTGATGGTAATGTTTCAATTATATCTGGTGTTGTAGTCGAATCTCATACTGAAGTTTACGTTGCTTCTGGTTCCACATCAATTAATGGAGATTCAACCAATAAGTTCAGTCCAGTTGTAGTTGCATCTGGATTTGTATATACAGATGGATTTGTAATTGAAAGACAAACAGATAATTATTTTGGATTTGGATCACTCTTCGGATTTATTGGTGCAGTAGAATCTGTTGGTGTAAGTCCAGATGATACATTCGGATTATTTAATATCTTCGGTTCTGCTGTAGAAAAGAATACTGAATCGTATGTTGGATCTGGCAGCACCTCAATTTCTGGTCATGTAAAGGAAATCTTTACTCCAAATAATATTGGATCTGGATCAATTAACATAATTGGATTTGGAGAAGAATCACACACTGAATTTTATATTGGATATGGCATCCAGCAAATTTCTGGATTTGCTACACAAGTTACTAAGACGGCAAGATATCAAGGATATACAGAAATTAATATTTCTGGATATATTGCCGAGAAACAATCCGATGCTTATCTTGGTTCTGGATCACTATTTAATATTTCTGGTTCGGAAATTAGTGCATCGGTCAACCCACCAGAATCAACATCCCTATTTGTATTCGAAGGATCATCAACTTCATCCAGCAGAAAACAATACACTGGATTTGGATCAATATTCGCATTCAATGGTTCCGCAGAATCCGCATCCAAATCAACAGAAACAACTGGATTATTTGAAATTAGAGGATCTGCAAATATCCTCATTACAGGAAACCATGTTGGTTCTGGATCTCTATTTGCGATATCTGGTTCTTCGGAAAGCATCATATACGATCTACCAGAATTTAATGGATTGTATACAGTTTCTGGTAATGCAGTATCAAGTGTTACCAGCAATCCTCCAGAAAATACAGCACAATATATTGTATCTGGTCAAGTTAGTGATATTAAACTATCACACGGAAACAAAGTATTTGGAACTTTATTTGGTATCGGAGGAGCATCTGTTGTTTCAGCTCCATCATATATTTCAGAAAAAGTTGACGTAATTAAGATACTTGGTTATGCAAAAGAATCTTATACGAAGTCTTCTCATGTTACATCTGGATCACAATTTATTACTGGAATATCACATATCAAGTTTAAACCTTACGAACCTCCATTTACATATGTGATTATAATTTAGTCCTGGTCTTTACATTTATAAATAGGAAAAGAAAAGCGCATTAATAAGTCTAATGACTAAACAAGTTCAACTTAGAAGAGGAACTACTGCCCAGCATCTTCAATTTACTGGAGCGGAAGGAGAGGTTACTTTCGATACAGATAAAAGCACACTCGTTGCTCATGATGGTCAAACTCAAGGTGGGTTCGAATTAGTCAGAACTGATGCCAACATAGCATTAATTATTGCTTTAGGGTAATACATTTTTTAATAAATAATTTTAACGCAAAATATAGTAGGAAACACTTACAATGGCAAAAAAATTAAACTTTTTTTACACTTTCAATGCAGGGTTGAAAAGAGTAGTTATTGATGGAAATATCAATGCAAAAAGATTACTTCTCATTTCTAACGTAACAAGAAATGAAGTAATTTATAATTTTGCGCAACCAAATAGAGGTTATACTTCTATTTCTTATGACAATGCTACCGATAAGACTACAATTATCTTAGAGTATGATACCGCAACTAACGGTCATTCGAGTGGTGATGTCCTTCAGATCTTTACTGATGAAGATGCTCAAGTATTCAAACCAGCTGATTTTATTGTTGACCCTGTAAGTAAATTACGTGTTTCCGAACCTAATACTCTAATTGATACCGACTTTGAATATGGTCTACAGGCATCAAAGTGGGAATCATTAGAAAAATCAAATAATATTCCAGCTTTCTATTCAACAACTGGCGATTCTCCAATTACTGGCATTGTAGATGTTATTGTTTCTGGAACAAAAGAAGTAACAGTTACTACTGCAGCTCCACATGGATTAACAACTGGAGTTCCAATTGATGTTCGTGGACTTACCAGCATCACTGCAGAAGGTACATTTATAGTTAGAAAAGTTTCGGACTATTCTTTTGTTTACGAGACTGCAGCAACTCAGCCAGGAACAACAACAATTCCTTTTTCTTTACTCACACCATATACTAATGTAGTAACAGGAAGATTTTATATTAATTCTACATTAAACCTTGATAATTCTACCGCAAACGAAGCAGGTCCTATTGAAACTGATGCTTCTTCCCCAAGCACCTTAGCAGTATCTACTTCATATAATCACGGTTTCGTAACAAATTCTCCATTTTATTTAACTAATACTCTTGGCGGAAATTTTGTATCATTTGATCCTTCTTCCGTCGAATTTGACGGTAACGTAGAAGATAGACCTTCTTTTCAATTTGATACTGGATATTTCAATCCTTATGAACCAGAGCATGATGGTTTTAAAACAAGAACTTGCTTAGTTTCAGCAATCAATACAACACTCAATACAATTACCATTCCAAATCATGGAATGAGAACTGGAGATCCTCTTGCTTTCGTGGGATCAACTTGGACACAAGTACCACAAATTGCTGCAGTAGGAACTGGTAGATTCCAGATGTCTGCAGGAAATCTACCATTCTATAATAATGGAAGTATTGGTGCTGCCGACGCATCTTCATGGCTTTATGCAGTTGTTATTGATAAAGATACATTTAGAGTATGCACCAACCCAGAAAGTGCTTTTAATGGATCAGATACTATTGCATTTAATGCAGGATCTGGAACTTGGGCAGCAAATCTAAATGAAACTCTAACTTTCTCACTTGCTACAAAGAGAGGATTCCAAGTTCAAGTAGATATCAAAAATATTAGAACAGTAAACGCAAGTTCTGAAGTAAGAATAGAATTAAATACTAAGACGTGTAAAGATCTTCAAATATTTCCAGAGATGCAAGTCACAATTGATGACTGCGGAATTAGTTCTTTGAATGGTATTTACGTTGTCAAAGAAGTTCCTACTACGGCAGGATGGACTGACGAAATTTTCAATGAATATGACAAGCATTTTGTCATGGAAGGTCCAACAAATAACTTGGGTAACTTAGTAACACAAACTGCTACAAAAATATACCCAACATCAGCTTCTGCTGCTAATATAGATGTTTTACTTTTAACTTCAATTTTTGAAAAAACTTTCTCACCAACAATTACTGGAGTAAGTGGTTCTACTCTTACTGTATCTTCTCTAACTCTTCTTGGAGATGGCACTTTACCAAGTCGCGTTGGTTCTGCTGTAAGATTTTCTAATGTAGGATCTATTACTGGCATTGCAGTAAATACAACTTATTGGATTTCTGCTATTACGCAAACATCAATTACATTATCAAGTACAAATCCATCAGTATCAGTAACTCCATTAACATTAGGTGGAACTGTTGGGGCTGCGGCAGTAAAAGTATTCATGACAGGACTTTCAATAGAAGTTCATAACGCTGCTATGTCTTGGTTGAATCACACAAGACTTTCTATTCATGATTGGTGTTCAGTGAACTCAAAAATGTTCACAAGAGAATGCATTTCTACTACATTAGATAGAATTTATTCGAAAAATCATGGTCTAAAAGAAGGTACTCCAGTAATTTTTGTTGGTGGTGGTAATACGTTCACCACTTTAACTGGATCTCCAACTCTACCAATAGAATCTGCAACGCAGAGCGTAATTTATTATGTAAGCAGAGTATCTAACGACGAATTTGAACTTTACTCAAACGCTCCTGATGTTATTGATGCTGCAACAGAGTATGGTTCATGGTCAAACAGTGGAGCAAAAGGTTCAAGAGTAACTTTTAGTCCAACTGGACCAACTTCAGTACAAGCAAATACTTGGTGTGGTGGTATTTATCAATTACATCCAGGTTTCATTGTAAATAACTTTGTACCAAACGGTGTAACTGGTGCAGGTCTTGGTAGAAATGCGGTAATTGGTGCATATAATAAAATTCCTGCTTACCTCACTGATAAGTCGGAAATTATTTTAAAAACTAATGTTGGTTCTGTACTTCCAACTCCATTGGTAGCAACTCCAGATACATATCAGTCATATCAAAGATATTATGTAAAATCTCCACAAAGCAATGTTGGATCTTCTAACACTCCTTCGGGAAGAGCAGAATTTGATTTAAGTACTACGGATGAAGGTTCTCCAATTATACTTACTGGTGCAGCAACAATTGGCGCTGGTAGATTCTTTGCAGCAAAAATTATTGAAAATGAGTATTCAAATAGTTTCTATGTACCATTCCATGGAGGTACTACGACAAGAAGAACTGTTTATACAACAGGTGCTTTTGGTGGTTCAACTGATACTATTCCATTACTTCCAAAAAAAGCAGGTTTCCCAAAACCAGTCGCAGAATACTTAACCGATTCATCTGGTGTTAAATTCCCAAGAATAAATCTACATTATGATCACAATGGTACAGGAGGTGCAAACACAACTACATTAAGAAACCTAACCAAGTCAACTGGTACTGGAAACACAGGAAAATATTTGATCATCCCAGTTACTGATAATATTTTCAAAGTATTTAATCCAGGTACAACACTGCCAACTGGTCAACCAACAGTTCAATTATGGCTTGGTACTACATTTGCTAAGGCAACTACTACTACAGCAGGTCCTCTTGGCGTAACTCAAATTCAATTTAAAACACAAGCTTTAACTACAATTCCTAACTTAAATTCAAATAGAATTGTAGTTCCCGTACAGAATCTTACATTTACTGAAGGGGATTTAGTAAGATACGACACCCAAGGTGGTTCAACAATTGCAAGCACTGTTCCTGGTGTTCCTGGTTTAGAAAATGGTTCTGTCTACACTGTAAGAAATTTAAGTAGATTTTCTCTAAATTCTACAGGTCTTTCTACAAGTAGAATTTTAGATTCTGATGCGACAGTTTTAGAACTTAATACATCAGTAGGATCTGCTATTGCTGTTGGTGATATTTTAAACGTTGGTTATGAAGCAGGAATGGAGCAAGTTCAAGTAACAAACGTTAGTGGATCTACTATAACCGTAGTGAGAGGATTTGGTGGTACTACACCGAAGATAATTCAAGAATCCCAAACATTATACAAAATTTTTGGTAGTTTCCAACTTTACACCAAAGATCAATTACCACCACGCACATTCTCAGTTCCTACTGGCGGCACTCCTGCTGGTATTGACGCATCTGCAGATACTTTCTTTATCTCAACTGGTCATTATCTAAAAACTGGAGATTCTTTACTTATGACAGGTGGTGCAGGTACTAACCCTGTTAATGGTATTGCACTTGGTAGTGCTCCAAATACTTTCCCACTTATGGTATATGCAATTGTTGTTAGTGACCAAGTATTCAAAATTGCTCCCACACGAGAAGCAGCACTTGCAGATTTCGCAATCGATATAACTGCAACTGCAGCATCGTTTGTTCAATTAACAGAATCACTTCCACTAAGATCTAATGTAAGTTCAGCAGATCCGAATCATACTTTTACCAATGTTTCTACTACTGGATCTCTTGATGGACCATACACAGCAAACTCGGTAACCAATACAAAAATTAATTTAAGACCATCAAACAATACTTCATTAACAATTCCTCAAAGAGATCTTTTCTTCAATCCTATAAAAAATCTCGATTTAGAAAATGGTCAATTTATTTACAATAATCATGGTTTCACTACTGGAACAAAGGTAATTTATTCCAAGAACGGAAATCAATTTGAAATTGGAAGAGCTGCATCAAATTCACAACCAAGATCTGGTTACAGTTGTTTATATGATGTTGCAGTTACAGGAGTATCTGGAAACGGAACCAATGTTACATACACTTATGCTACTACCAGAATTGAAGCCTTTACTGTTGGCGATACTGTAAATGTTTCTGATATCACTGGTGCTAATTCTTCTGGATATAACGGCACTTTCAAAGTGGTTAGTTGTACACCAACTTCAGTAACAGTTACTAATACAACCACAAGTGGTTCTCCAGTAACATCATCTGCTAATTTAAGAGGTGTTTATTTTGCTATAAGAAAAAGTGGCAACATTTTCCAGTTAGCAAAAACAAAAGCAAACGCATTGAGCGGTATTCCAATTACGAATTTCTCTTCTTCTGGTTCCGTTCCATTAGAACAAGTAGAATTTGCAATTAATAACGTCGCAAGAACTTCTAACGTTAGCACAATTACAACTCCTACTCATAATTTAACAGTTGGATCAACTTTCACAGCATCCCTTATTGATATACAAACTGTAGGTTTTGATACTCTTGACGCAACTAATGTTACAGTAACAGTTGCCACTGCAACTACATTTACTTATCCAAGTACAGGAGCAAACGTAACATCTTCAGCTGTTCTTGGCAAACTTATTGTTGGTGGAGTTAATCAAACTGGACATAAACTTACTTCATCTCAAATGTTTGGAGAAGTTCTTGGTAGTGGATTAGCAACAATCGTTGCAAGAGATAATATTATTAATGGTTCTTTATCTACTGCTATATCTGCAGCACTTGATAGATTAATCCTCACCAACCATGGTTTTGTTACTGGCGATAGAGTTACATATCAAGTTTGGGGTAATGGATCTTCTATTTCTGGTCTTCAAAGCGGAAAACAATATTTCATTAACAATACTGTCAATACATTTACTACGGGAAATTTAGCAAGAGGTGGTGCATCTTCTGGTCAAGGCGCAAACCAATTCTCACTTCATAACTCATGGGTGGGTGCATACACTAATACAGATCTTGTTGATATTCTTGGCGTAGGAAAAGGAACACTACACCAAATTAAACTATCAAACCCAACATTAAGAGGAACAACATTTAGAGGTGAGTGGTCTTCAACTGATAACTATGCATATGGAGATATTGTTTATTTCCGTGGTGATTATTATATGTCAATTAGCGGAAATTCTTCCACAGGTATATGGAACAATAATCAACAACCTACTGATAACTCGGCAATATATAACAATTATTGGATGCTATTGCCATCACTTCCTTCATACACAACCAAATTCTTATCACAATATAAGCCAAATGATGTTCTAAGAATTTCAAACACCATCCCTGTAAGAACAGTTCCATTTGCTGGTACTGCTGTAAGTACTACCACTGGTGTATTTACAGTAACTAACCATAACTTGACAAATGGAGATGCGGTTGCATACAGAACTGATGGACAAGGTGGAAATCACGCTGGAGCAAGTGCTCTAACAAACATTTATGTATCTGGTATACCACAAAGACCAGCAGCAGGTTCCGATTTAACTACAAATAATGATAAATTAATTCCTAATGCAATTTATTATGTAAATGTTCTTGGAGCAAATAATTTTACTCTCCATTCATCGCCTTCTGGTTCTTGGAATGGTAATAGCAGAAGTTCAACTGTAGGTTTATATACTACTGGTATTGCAATCACTAATATTGCAAGAACGTCAAACGTTTCTACTATTACAACTGCTGCTCATAACCTAAGCATAGGTTTAACTTATCTTGCTACAATTGATGTTACTACTGCTGGTCAAGATTCCTTTGATGCTCAGTTTGTAACAGTTACTGCTACTACATCAACCACAGTAACTTACAGCAATACTGGCACAAACCTAACTTCACAGGCAGGTGCTGGTACATTAAGAATCTTAGATACTACTGATTTAATTGTTCCTGGTACTACTTTCGCTGGAACTGGAACGATTCATAGACTCGAAAAAATTGAAGGTACGGTATATACTCCATCAATTATTGCTATCAATAATGATTCGGAAATGGTTATTTCGGATCCATTCCCATCCAGACAGATCACATTCAATCCACAAGATACATTAAACTTAGTTTCTGGATTGATCACCGCCGTGGTTAATTTGGAAAGAGATGAAATTCTTATCCCAAATCATAATTTAAACACAGGAACAAAAGTTTATTATTCTGCAGGATTTAATATTGGATTCCCAATTGGTGGATTAACTGAAGGTGGTACATACTTCGTTTATAGAGTTAATGATCATATCATTAAACTTTGTGGTGATGGTACTACCGCAAATGCATTAACTTCACTTTCCAACTCTTTACTTGGAAATGCAGTTAATTTAACCAACACTGGACAAGGATTTAACCATTATCTAATTGTTGCTACTGCATGTGGTAGTTCTAATATTCGTTACACTTCTTCTGGTAATCTTTCTGCTGATACTCAAGGTGCGGCAGCAGCAAATGCTGGTATTGCTGCTGGTAACCTATATCCAGGTCAAGTTTCTGCTCATATCAGGGATGGTGTTCTTCAAGGTCTACCTTTCTTAAATCAAACTCAGGCATTTGTGAGATCTAATTGTCTAAATCTCCATAGACCATTTGATGGTGGTGTTGAAATTCAGGTTGCAAAAAATCCTTTAATTTCTATCACAAGACAAACAAGAAGATATTTCCGTTATCAGTCTGGTAAAGGTTTACAGTATTCCAGTGGCATGAGCTTTAGTCCATCAATGGATGTTTCTTTTATTACTCACGATGGAACACAATTTGCTACCGTAGTAACAAGAAAACCACATAATTTAAGTGCTGGCAACAGAATTATTGTTGAAGATATTGAAGTTGCGAGTGGTTCAAATGCACCATATATAACTCCATCGAATGGGTTATATTTCACAGTTAATAATGTAATTGACGAATTTACTTTCCGTTACCCAACAAACGGAGTTCCTGCAGATTTAGCACCATCTGGATTCCCTGCACTATTTCTTTATGAATGGCAAGATGCATATGTTCGTGCTGGTATGTTTGATGACCAAAATGGTATGTTCTATGAATATGATGGTCAACAAATATATTGTGTAAGAAGAAATTCTACTTCTCAAATTGGTGGACAAATTGCAGCAACGCAAAATAGTAACGTAATAACTGGTACTAATACTAAATTTACAAGGCAATTATCTGCAAATGACAAGATTGTTATTCGTGGTATGTCTTATAAAGTTACTTCAGTTGATTCTGATACTTCTATCAATATCTCACCTGCATACAGAGGTATTTCTGGAACAAGAATTATTGCAACTAAGACTGTTGATTTACGTGTTCCACAATCACAGTGGAGTCTTGATAAGTGTGATGGAAATGGTCCAAGTGGATTTACATTTAATGTCCGTAAAATGCAAATGGCATACATGGATTATTCCTGGTATGGTGCAGGTAAAGTCCGTTTTGGATTTAAAGGCAAAGATGGCGTAGTCATGTATGTACATGAATTCATACATAATAACAAAGAAAATGAAGCATATCTACGTTCTGGTAACCTACCAGCCCGTTATGAAGTTGAAAATGGTGCTAATCCAACATTTGCTCCATCACTCTACCATTGGGGTGCTTCGGTAATTATGGATGGTAAGTTTGAAGATGATAAAGCATATCTCTTCACGGTTGCTTCTGGATCACAAGGTTCAGATACCATTACAATTCCACAAACTCTGGTCGGAACTCCAGTACCTATTCTATCATTACGTCTTGCTCCATCAGTAGATAGTTCATTGGTCGGTCCTCTTGGTCAAAGAGATTTGATTAACCGAATGATTCTAACTCCATCTTCATGTGGTGTTGTTCTTGGTAACACTAACAACAGACCTGCATCGATTAGATTGATTCTAAACGGAAATCTTTCTCAATCAGCATACTTCACGAATTATGGATCACCATCATTGTGTCAGGTAATCAAGCACACTGGTCAGTCAGCAGATAGTATCACGGGTGGAATTACGATTTACGAATTCCGTGCTGCTGTAAACTCACCAATTCAGCAAGAACTTGATAAACTACTTGAACTTGGAAATAGTATTCTTGGTGGAGATTTTGTATTCCCTAACGGTCCTGATATTCTAACGCTTGCTGTTGTTCCAACTGATTCTACAGCTGCAACAACTGTAACTGCAAGATTCACCTGGACGGAATCACAAGCATAATAAATACACTATAAATTATAAATACCTCTTAGGAAACTAAGGGGTATTTTTTTATGGCGAAGCCATCAACCCGACAGGAGTTGAAAGATTATTGTTTGAGAAAACTGGGACATCCTGTATTAGAAATTAACGTAGATGATGATCAAATAGAAGATTTGATTGATGATGCTTTACAGTATTATCAAGAGTATCATTATGATGGCGTTGAAACGATGTATTTAAAACATCAAATAACTGAAGATGATTATATACGTTTTAATGATTCTGATCAAATAACAACCACCGATGCACCAGATGCAGCTATCTGGGAAAATAGAAATAATTTTATTGAGGTTCCAGATCACGTTGTTGGAATTACAAAAGTATTTGGTGTATCTTCAAACTGGATTCGCAATGATTTATTTGGTTTAAGTAACCAGTATTTCTTGATGGATATTTTTTCATTCTCTTCTGGATTTGCTTTTGGTAACTTTGACATGACGAATTATTATATGATTCGTCAGTATTTTGAAACTCTTGATATGGTTGTCAATACAGGTGCTTTGGTTCAATTTAGATTCAACAAACGTCAAGATCGCTTGTATATTGACATTGATAAAGCAAGAATGACACCTGGAAATTATCTTCTGATTGAATGTCACAGGGCATTAAATCCACAAGAATGGTCTCAAGTTTATAACGACAGTTTTATTAAACCATATCTAACTGCTCTAATTAAAAGACAATGGGGACAGAACTTAATTAAGTTTAATGGAGTTCAACTTCCTGGTGGAGTTTCATTAAACGGCAGGCAATTGTTCGAAGATGCTCAAAAAGAAATTGATGAACTTATGGCAAAGAGTTCTTCTTATTATCAGCTACCACCAATTGATATGATAGGATGAAAAAAGTTTATTTTCCCCAGTTCGGCGGGAGAAATACCGAACGCCATCTCATTCAAGATCTTGTTGACGAACAAATTAAATTGTTTGGGGCGGATGTGTTTTATGTTCCAAGAAAAATAATTGCTGACAATCCAGTAGACGGTGCAATTTATTCGAAATTCAATCAAAGTTATATGATTGAAATGATGTTCGTTAATGTAGAAGGTTTTGGTTCGCCATCAGATTTTATTAGTAAGTTTGGATTAAAAGTAACCGACGAAGTTACATTTATAGTTTCTCGTAGAAGATGGGAACAATCTGCAAATCCAGCTCTTAACTTAAATGTTGACGGAAGACCAAACGAAGGTGACTTAATTTATTTTCCGTTGACTGAAGGATTGTATGAAATTAAATATGTAGAAAAAAGAAATCCATTTTATCAGTTAGGAGATATTTACTTCTATACACTAACTGCAGAAATTTATGAGATGGGCGAAGATAAATTTGATACTGGTATTGACGAAATTGATGATATTGAAGCAGAAAATACTTTTGTAACCACATTAAATCTTCAATCAGAAAGAGTTCAAGCAACTGGAACGCCAGTTATGAATGGCACTCTTGTGGCTGATATTACAATGACTAATACTGGGAAAGGATATAATGCTCCACCAACAGTAACTATTACACCATCCAACGGAGGTAGTGGTGCAGTTGCTCGGACATATATTGTTAATGGATCAGTAATAGACATTGATATGACTAATTTTGGGTCTGGATACACAACCCCACCCACAGTTACAATCGAAGCTCCTCCAATGCCAATCGATTTTATCGTGGGAGAGCATGTTGTTTCTGGATCTTTTGCTCAAAGAGGAACACCAAGAACATGGACATCTTCCGATCAAAAGATTTATGTAAGTCGTCTTCCTGGTTATGATCCAACCTTTGCTACCACAACTCAAGTAAAATATTTTTATTGGAAATTTGAAGACCTTCGTTTAAATTATATTTACACTTATAAAGGAACTACTGCTACAACTACTATAGGAGAATTTTATTATGATACCACAAATAACCGTTATGTCATCAATGCGTATTTACAAACTTCAACCAGTGGTGCGCAAGCAAGAATGTATGAATTATCAAGCAATGTAATTGCTGAAGTTGCTGATTGGAATGGTTCTACAGAAGAACTTAGAATTATGAATAAGACAAAAGATTTCTTACCAAATGATATTATTCGTGGAGTAAATTCAAATGCTATATGGAAACTACAACAATTCACTACAATAGATGATGCTAATTCTAAGTATGATGAGAATAAATACATTGAAGATCAGGCAGACGATATCATCGATTGGGGTGAGATAAATCCTTTTGGTGATTATGGAGATATGGGAGATAACTTCTAATGTTGGGACCACATTTTTATAACGAGACAATTAAGAAAACAGTTATTTCTTTTGGAACACTGTTCAATAACATTCAGGTTAAAAAAACAGATCCTCAAACAGGAGAAGTTTTAGAATCAGAAAAGGTGCCACTTGCATATGGTCCCAAAAATAAATTTTTAGTACGTTTAGAGCAGAACCCAACTGCCGCTAAAAAAGTAGCAATTACATTACCTCGTTTGTATTTTGAATTAACTAATATTAGTTACGATTCATCCAGAAAAACAAGTCCTATTCAAAAGTATAGAACTATTATTGATGATAATGGGAATGAAGTAAAAGTTCAATATGTTCCAGTTCCATATAATATGGAATTTGAATTGGGAATTATTGCCAAATCTTCTGATACTGGATTACAAATCTTAGAACAGATTCTACCATACTTTCAACCAAATTTTAATGTTACGATCAACATGATTCCAGATATGGATGAAAAGAAAGATGTAGCAATTGTATTGAATAGTATTAATTATGAGGATGATTGGACAGATGACTTTATGCAAAGAAGAAGCATTGTTTGGACATTAGGGTTTACTGCAAAATCTTATGTCTATGGTCCGTTCAATCAAGCAGATGTTATTCGCAAAGCTATTATTTACGAATCAATTGGAGACCTCAACAACAATCGTAGAAACTCAGTTCTCAATTATACACCAAAAGCACTTACAGATCAAGATGGTGATGGTGATGTAGATGCTGTAGATGATTTATTATTAACAGCAGATGACGATTTTGGATTTAATGAAGGCATAGAACTATTGTAAACATATGAATGAATTTGAAAAGAACATGGAACAAATATTTGATATTGATGTTAACCCATCAACCGAAGAACCTATTGTTGAATTACCGAAGGTAAAGCAAGAAGATCCACAAAAAGATTATGAGTACACACGAGGTCAATTATATGACCTCATTGAGAAGGGTCAGGAAGCGGTTCAGGGAGCACTTGAAGTTGCACAGGAATCTGGTCACCCAAGAGCGTTCGAGGTTGCTGTGAACGCTATGAAGCAGGTCTCAGACATGACTGACAAGCTTATAGATCTTCAGAAGAAAATGAAAGACCTTGATGCTCCTGTTAAAGGTAAAGGACCAACCACAGTTAACAACACAATGTTTGTTGGTAGCACTGCCGATCTTCAAAAAATGATCAAAGAGATGGGAAAAATTGGGGAAGAATAAATATAAAATAAACGAAATAATACAATGCTCATTAAAGTATTGGCGGCGGAAACGACGCTCACCTCAGCTACTAATGTTAGCACAGCGACTGTTGTTAGAGTTATTAATACCAGCACAGCAGCGGTAGTAACTCGTAAAGATAGCACAGGTGCTACTATCGGTAGTTTCACAATGGCAGCAAATGAAGTTGCTTATGTTGAAAAAGAACCAACCGACACACTGGAAGGTGGTGCGGCATTCAAAGCAGTTAAAGTCGCGTATTCAATCTGATGGCACAGTTTAACAAAACAAGTCAGGCATTTCTCAACCAAGAGAAAACACTTTATGAAGTGATGATGCTTGCCAATAAGGATGGCGACCCTATTGACCAAAGCAACCCACTTCATGTTTCTCTGGGAACAGAAAATGTTACCATTACTGGAACAGTAAATGTAGGAACAGAAGTTAGAGTAAACAATACAACTGCTCAGGGTATTCCCATTAAGAATGATAATGGTGGTGCTTTGAGTGTTTCTGTATCTAATTTTCCAGCAACTCAAACAGTATCTGGTAGTGTTAATATCGGCACGATGCCAGAAGTGGAAATTAAAAATGATTTAAACAATCCAATTCCCGTAACTGGAACATTTGTAACTACAGCACCAACAGGAACTACGGATGCTTTTGGTCGTCAAAGAGTATCAGCACCTCTTACTCTTTTTGATAGTTCCCACAGATACAGAGATAATAACCTGTGGTCAACTGCTACCACTGGCACTGCTTCTGCTACTTTTAGTG